>JAEEGL012924614.1_pt1 | contig 41941 bp, 43 predicted proteins | sample 9134231 | NCBI WGS metagenome assembly JAEEGL01 (sample SAMN16246548, study PRJNA631951) | gut metagenome | biome: gut microbiome; feature: rumen; material: fiber-attached | host: Bos | place: Iran: Karaj | collected 2018-10
CTACACGTGTCCGTACGAAGGCATTCCTGAACTCCTCGCAACCCTTAAATTCCATGGTCACCAACTCGCTGTAGCAAGTAACAAATACCAAGCCGCAACCGAGAAAATCGTCAATCATTTCTTCCCCGACATCTTTGATGTCATCCTTGGTGAACGCGAAGGCATCGAACGCAAACCGAATCCCCAGATTGTCTATGACATCCTTTCAACTTTCAACTCTCAACTTTCAACTTTATATTTGGGTGACAGCCTCGTAGACAGGGATACGGCCCAGAATGCGAACGTACCCTTCGTGGCATGCTCGTGGGGGTTCGTAAGTCGCGACGCACTCATAGAAGCCGGGGTGACGCGTATCATCGACCAACCGGAAGATTTAATGCAATATTTGGCTTGCGTGGGCAATAAAGTGGAGTACATTACAACTTTTTGACAAGCAAAACTTGCATATATCATTTTTTTATCATACCTTTGCGGCGGAAAATTGTTAAACCCTATAAAACTTAATCATTATGAAAGACTTAAAAGGAACAAAGACCGAAAAGAACCTCATGGAGGCTTTTGCCGGTGAATCACAAGCTCGTAACAAATACACCTTCTTCGCATCGAAGGCAAAGAAAGATGGTTATGTGCAGATTAGTAAGATTTTTGAAGAGACGGCTGCTAATGAGAAAGAGCATGCCGAGCTATGGTATAAATACCTGAACGGAGGTAAGATTAGCGACACAGCAGCCAACCTCGCGGACGCTGCTGCCGGCGAGAATGCCGAGTGGACGGACATGTATGCTCGCATGGCTGCGGAAGCTCGTGCAGAAGGTTTCGATGAGATTGCAGAGAAATTCGAGCAGGTAGGTGCGATTGAGAAGCACCATGAGGAGCGTTACCGTAAGTTGCTCAAGAATATCGAGGATAAGGTTGTCTTCTCTCGTGACGGTGATTGCATCTGGCAGTGCTCCAACTGCGGCCATATCGTAGTCGGCAAGGCTGCTCCGGAAGAGTGTCCCGTTTGCCACCACGCCCAAGCTTACTTCCAACTTTTAGCGGAAAATTACTAATATGATGGCACTTCTATTTTCGCTCATTACATTGCCCTACGCACCTGACGCGTTAGAGCCCGTAATCAGTCAGGAAACGATTGAGTATCACCACGGTAAGCACCTGCAGACCTACGTCGATAATCTCAATAAACTCGTTGCCGGAACGGAGTTCGAGTCCATGCCGCTGGAGGATATTGTCGCCAAATCGCAAGGCGCAATTTTCAACAATGCCGGCCAGATCCTGAACCACAACCTGTATTTCCTGCAGTTCCAACCATATACAAATGACAAATCACCAATCACCAATGACCAATTACCAATATTAAAGGCCATCAACCGCGACTTCGGTTCGTTCGAAGCTTTCAAAGCGGAGTTTGAGCAGAAAGGTACTACGCTCTTTGGATCGGGATGGGTTTGGCTTGCAGCAGACAAGGACGGTAAACTCGTCATTACTCAGGAACCCAATGCCGGAAATCCTGTCTCCAAAGGCCTCAAACCCTTGCTGACGATGGATGTCTGGGAGCATGCGTATTACATCGACTATCGCAATCGTCGTGCCGCCCATCTCCAATCCCTATGGCAGATCATTAACTGGGACGAAATCAATCGTCGTTACCTCGAATAATCGTCGATTTTCGTTACAAAATCAATATTTTCGAAAGAATTTCCCATATATATTTGCATATATGGGATTTTTTTTGTACCTTTGCCACCCGAAATCATTGTGCGCATATGTTGAGCGCATATGCTCGCATACGTACGAATAAGTGAAGGGAATGGAAATCAAGAAATAACGATGAAAAAAAGCGACTATATATCCTCCGCATTTTTGCGTTCTGCGTTGACGATGCAGAACCCGTATCATAGCACCGAGCAGGTGCTGGACTGGATTCGAGAGCAGAACCGGAAGATCTTGGTGAATGTCCGTCAGGTGCCGTTTGCCCAGATGTTACCTACGTGGCAGTTTGATGCGGAGGGAAATCTTCGTCATGCGAGCGGTAAGTTCTTCTCGATAGAAGGAATCCGCGTGCGGACGAACTACGGCAATGTGGCGGAGTGGGAGCAACCGATCATCAACCAGCCGGAGATAGGATACCTCGGTATTATCACGAAGGAGATGGACGGGGTGCTGTACTTCTTGCTGCAAGCGAAGGTGGAGCCGGGCAATGTGAATAATGTGCAACTGTCTCCGACTTTGCAGGCTACGAAGAGCAATTATTCGCAGGTGCATAAGGGCAATAAACCTTTGTATCTGGAGTATTTCCAGAACGCGAAGCCGGAGCAAATCCTGTTGGATCAGTTGCAGTCGGAGCAAGGCGCGCGGTTCTTACGGAAACGCAATCGAAACATCATCATCCGTGTGGAGGAAGAGATACCGGTGTATGATAACTTCATCTGGGTGACCTTGGGTCAGATTAAGGCCTTGGCTTCGATGGATAACATCGTGAATATGGATACGCGAACCGTTATCTCCGGTATACCATTGCATGCGCTTGAAGACGTCGAACTGCCGGAAAAGAAGGCATGGGGCTATGATTTGCTGCACGATGCGCATCCCTGCCATACGACGACGGAGATACTGAGTTGGATGACCTCGCTCAAATGTAAGTACGAACTGAATATAACGTCCATCCCGCTGAATCAAGTAGGTCATTGGCGTACGACGGATGTGGCGATTGAGCATGAGGCCGGACGGTTCTTCAAAGTCATCGCTGCGCAGGTCGAGATCAATAACCGGGAGGTGAAGACATGGTGCCAGCCCTTAGTCGCTCCGGCGCAGCAGGGACTGACTGCATTTGTGATAAAGAAGATCAACGGCACGTACCATTTCTTGGTGCAGGGTAAAGTGGAGTCGGGTAATTTCGATACGCTCGAGATGGCGCCGACGGTGCAGTGTATTACGGATAGCTATGTGAGTATTAGGAACGCACAGCCGTTTGTGGACTATGTGCTGAATGCCAAGCCGGAACAGATACGCGTGGACACGCTGCAATCGGAAGAAGGAGGACGGTTCTATCAGGAGCAGAACCGCAATCTGATTATCGAGGCCGATGACTCGTTCCCGGTGGATAATCTGCCGGAGAACTACATCTGGGTATCGTTCCAACAGCTGATGCTGTTTTTGCAGTTCAATAACTACCTGAATATTCAATCCCGAAGCCTTATCTCATTGATTCGAATGATTTAAGCTGACAACTGACAACTTATAACTGACAACTAAAAAATAAACATATGAAAGTTCCTTTTAACAAAGTGTATCAAACAGGCGCGGAGGACGCCTATGTACTGGAGGCTATTCACTCCGGTTTGCAATGCGGAAACCATCAGTTCTGCGAGCGAGTGATTGATCTGATGAAGCAGCGTTACGGTTTTCAACAAGTGTATCTCGTTCCTTCCGGCACAGCAGCGCTGGAGATGGGTGCGGTACTGGCCGGTATCGAACCGGGCGATGAGGTGATTTTGCCTTCATATACCTTCTCTTCAACGGTCAACTCGGTTGTGCTCTTTGGCGCCAAGCCGGTGTTCTGCGAGGTGGATCCGAAGACGCTGAATATCGATGTGACGAAGATCGAAGCGCTCATTACGCCGAAGACGAAGATGATTGTGCCAATCGACTATGCCGGATTGAGTTGCGACATCGATGCAGTGATGGATATTGCCAATCGCCATAACCTGATTGTGATGCAGGACTGCGCGCAGTCGTATGGTACGCGCTATAAAGGACGTCCTGCCGGTACGGTGCCTCATCTGGCTACTTTCTCGTTCCATGAGACGAAGAATTTCTCCGCCGGAGAGGGGGGAGCGCTGATATGTAACGTGCCGGAGTGGGAGTTGCGTGCGCACTTCTTACAGGAGAAAGGTACGGACAGACGCTTGGTGCTGAACGGCATGAAGAATAAATATAGCTGGGTGGACAAGGGTTCGAGTTATCTGTTGTCCGATGTACTGGCAGCAATGCTGTTGGCGCAGCTGGAGCATGAAGATGAGATCCGCGGCAAGCGCGGACAGATTACGGCGATGTACGATCGTTTGTTCGAGCCGTACTTTGAGAAAGGCGTGATCGATATCATGCGTCCGACGAAGGATGATGAACTCAACAACCATGCGTATTGGGCTGTGTTTGACACCACGGAGAACCGTCAGCGCTTCATGGACGAGTGCCGTAAGTCGGAGATATACGTCTATATCGGTTACATGCCGCTGCACTCCGCGCCGTATGGCCTGAAGTTCGGTTACAAACCCGAAGATCTGCCGATTACGGAGAGTATCGGTTGGCGCGTCGCCCGTCTGCCGTATTACACCGGCATGGCCGATGGCTGCTTGGATTATGTCTATACTCACATGAAAGAGGTATTAAAGGATATCTATGGATTCTAAAATGAAATTTATCGTAGTTGGTTGCGGAAATATCGCGCAGCGCTGTGCGATTCCGGCGCTGATGAATAGCGGTGCGACGGAGGTGGTATGCGTGGTGGATACGGATGAGCGCAAGCGCGAGATTGTCGAAGGACGATTCGGTCTGCCGTTTGAGACGGATCTGCACCATGTGCTGGAGACCTATGATTTTGAGTCCGTATATATCTCTACGCCGAACGCCATCCATGTGCAGATAATAGAGCAGGTGGCACCGTATCGGAAGAACATCCTCTGCGAGAAACCGCTTGCTGGTTCGATGGCGGATGCGGAACGGATTGCGGAACTCGGTAAGCAGTACAATATCCCTATCTTTGAGGGATTCATGTACCAGTTCCATGCGCAGCATCGCATCAAGAACCAACTGATAGCCGATGGCGCTATCGGTGAACCGCAACTGTTCCAAGGATGGTTCGGATTCCCGCCGATAGCCGATACGGACTTCCGGTATAAGAAAGCACTTGGTGGCGGTTGCGTGCTGGACAGTTGTGCGTACCTCGTGCATTCAGCACGTCATTTCTATGGCTGCGAACCGGAGAACGTATATGCCGTGTTGAGCAAAGAGGATGGACGCGAGGTGGAGACCCATGCTACGATCCTGTTGGATTTCGGACAGGGCAGAGTAGCGAATCTGGTGTCCGGATTCAATAATAAGTACAAGAGTCAACAGGTGATATGGGGTAGCAAAGGACTGCTGTCGCTGGAGCGTGCCTATGCTCTTCCGCCGGATTTCCAATCGACGCTGACGATAGAGACGCAAGAGGGAACGACGCAGCAGCTGATGCCGGCATGCAATCATTTCGAGGAAGAGATGCGGTATTTCGTCGCCAACTGCGCTACCCATGCCGACGAATGGCGAAACGAGTTCCTCAACCAAACCCGCCTCCTAATGCGCATCAAAGCCTGTGGAAAAGTCGGTATCTAATCAAAAACACGGAATCAACGGTGCCTTTGCCACCTGTGCGTAAGACCAATAAGCTGCTTATGAGCAAGCTCCTAGACATCTTATCAGTCATTCCGCACCGCAGGTAACGATAAATCACCCTGCTGATTCCTTACAAAAACGCACTGCGTTTACAAAAAAGCGCTACGCTTTCAAAAACGTTTTTGGTTTACTGAAAAAATGAAATAATGGAAAAAACAACGATACATGTAGTGCAAGAGCCGCTAAAGTCTCAACTGGTCGAAGCCACTTATGGTATTATTGGCGCAATGATCGAGGTCTATAAGAACCTCGGTGCCGGAATGCCGGAGTACATCTACCAAGAGGCGCTTCTGACCGAACTGCAATCCAACGGCTTCACCGTGCACAAGGAGTTGGAGTATCACCCCATCTACAAGGGTAAACCCCTCAACGCCTACTTGAAGATGGATCTCGTGGTGGAGACGCCTATTGGCAATGTGATTGTGGAATGCAAGGCTTTGTCGGCTCTCACCGAACGGGAGCATTATCAAACCTTCGGATATATGCGCGGAACGGGGTGGCCAGTGGCGATATTGGTCAATTTCGGTGCCAGTCCCCGTGCCCAGATCGAACGTTTTTATAATGACAACAACACCATCGCGGTGTTTTAAAAGAAAGGATAGATCATCAAAAACTCGTCGGTTCGGTTGTAAGCCAACCAATGTACAATACTTAGTAGCCGATTATAAATAAATTTAACTCGTTCACTAATTATCGTACATTCAGTACGTAAAGCCGTACTACCGACTCACAAAAACGCACTACGTTTACATAAAAGCGCTACGCTTTCAAAAACGTTATAGTGTGCACTGTTATGAGAAAAAGAAAATGTTTTTGGACTTTTTTGTGAGTGAAACGAGTTTTTGTGAGCAGTCGATCGAGGGCATGCAATGGCATCGATTTGGCGAAAAAGATAAGCAGTGTATTGGAAACTCGTTTACGAATAGACTGATAAGCCTTTACGCAAAAGAGTCTTACGACTCGAAGACTGTGAGTTTTTGATTTATAAAAAAAATAATGCTGCCGCGTTTTTGGTTTACTAAATAAAAAGAATTTAAAGAGAAGAAATAGATATGGCAACAGCTATTGAATTTGAACATGTGAGTAAGCAGTACCGCTTAGGCCTTGTAAGTACGAAGACCCTGAGCCACGACATCCGTCGCTTCTGGATTACGAACGTCCTCGGCAAAGAGGACCCGTACCTCAAGATAGGCGAGACGAACGATCGTGCGTCGAAGGGCAACTCGGAGTACGTCTGGGCGCTGCGCGACATCGACTTCAAGGTCGAGCAAGGCGACGTCGTCGGCATCATCGGCAAGAACGGCGCCGGCAAATCGACCCTCTTGAAACTCCTAAGCCGCGTCACGGGTCCTACGACAGGCACTATCCGTGCCCATGGCCGTATCGGCTCCCTGCTGGAAGTGGGGACGGGTTTTCATCAGGAAATGACAGGCCGGGAGAACATTTTTATGAATGGGGCGATACTCGGGATGTCGAGAAACGAAATTCAATCGAAGTTGGACGAGATAATCGATTTTTCGGGGTGCGAGAGATACATAGATACACCTGTCAAAAGATACTCCAGCGGTATGACGGTGCGACTGGGATTTGCGGTGGCAGCGTTCTTGGAGCCGGAGATCCTCGTGGTGGATGAAGTGCTTGCGGTGGGAGATGCGGAGTTCCAAAAGAAAGCGATAGGCAAGATGAAAGACGTTTCCCAAGGCCAAGGCCGAACAGTCCTCTTCGTTAGTCATAATATGGCATCAATCCGTCAACTCTGTACTACGGGTGTATTGTTGGAGAACGGAATGGTCAAATATCGGGATAATAATATCGACAATGTGGTTGATTTCTATCTAGAAGGCAATACGAAGGATATTGGTGATCGGGGATTGATAAAAGGTGATGATTTGGATGCGTATCGGTTGAAGGATTGTTCTTCCCGTCAGATGAAGATCTTGGAGATTGAGCGTTTGACGCCTTATCAGGTCGATTCGAAGGACTCGACCGAATACCGAGTTCGTATTCAGCGCACCGATACGACGGTAAAAAAAGTTTGCGTCAATACGATGGTGGAGGAAATCTTGACCGGAAACCGCGTGGGACTCACCTGCAGTGAGATTTTTGATTTGCCGGAGGGTAAGAATGAGTTTGAATTCAAGGTGACGCTGAATCATCTGAATCTGCGTCCGGGTGATTACATGGTTGATTTTTGGATCGGAGGAGTACCCATCATCAGTTCCTGGAATATTTACGATGCCGTATATGACGCGTTGACATTCCACGTGGAGACCTACGATAAGAAGATGTTTGGTCTTTGGGATGCCGATTTTGGGTTCAACTATTTCGACGGATGTGAAACGAAATTGATTGGAGCATGAAGACTTTAGCGATTATAGGAGCAGCGTATTACCAGCGTCCTTTGTATCTGAAGGCAAAGGAGATGGGGCTGTACGTGTTGGGTTTTGCGTGGAGAGATGGCGCAGTGTGTGCGGAGTTAGCCGATGAGTATTATGATATATCGGTGACAGAAAAGGAGCAGATATTGAATATATGCCAGGAGAAGCATATAGATGGTATTTGTACCATCGCCAGCGATGTAGCGGCACCGACAGTTGCGTATGTGGCAGAGAAGATGGGATTGATAGGTAATAGTTATGAAGCATCGCTAAAGGCGAATAACAAGATTCTCATGCGAAATGCCTTTACTGCGGCTAATGTCCCTTGTCCCAAGTACTGGTGCATCACAGATCAATCACCATTAAACATTACACAATATGCCTTACACCTTCCTCTGATAATCAAACCAAGCGACAGGTCAGGAAGTTTGGGGGTTGTGCAAGTAGAGAAAGAAGAGAATTTAATTCCAGCAATTAAGGCAGCGCAGGAATATTCGTTCAAGCATGAGGCGATAGTAGAGCAGTTTATTGAGGGTAGGGAGATAAGCGTGGAGTTTATTTCCTACAAAGGTGTGCATTATCCGCTGCAGATAACCGATAAGGTAACGACGGAAGCGCCGCATTTTGTAGAATTGGCACACCATCAGCCGGCTGATTTGACGAAGGATCAGTATGAAGAGATATATGATTTGACGAAACGTGCTCTGACAGCATTAGGTGTAACGAATGGCGCTTCTCACTCGGAGTATCGGATTACGAAAGAAGGAAGGATCTACGTGATGGAAATTGGAGCACGCATGGGCGGCGATTTTATCGGTGCGGCGATGGTTCAGTTGAGTACAGGTTATGACTTCGTGAAGGGTGTGATAGAAGTAGCTTTGGGTGAATTTGAGAAGCCGGTATTTGGAGAACCGAAATATTCAGGAGTGCTGTATGTGAGTGAAGAAAGGAAGCAGTTGATGCCGGTGTTGGAGCATTGGCAGAAGTATCCGGAGTTGGTGGCGGGTGAGATTACGCGTCCCGGTTTGCGCCCGGTGTATTGTAGTGCAGATAGAACCGGATATGTGATTTATCAAGCGGATTATAAAATAGAAGCTTCGTATTTTGAAAAAAACTGACTATTGATAGCTTATGGTAACTGCATATAGAGCGTCGAAGATATTGTATAATTTCTTGGAATCCAACCAAGAACGAATTTGTGCGCCATTTTTGATTCCGGCGAATGTTTGTGTGGATGTACCACGGACGTTTGACGAGGCAGGAGTGCCATATCAGTACGTGGATATAGATGTCCAGACGCTCTGCATGGATGAGGCGTATGTGCTCAACCATGCTATAGAGTGCTCAGGAGTGTTGATGGTACATACGTATGGCGTAGAGTGCGACTTTGAGGAGTTTTATCAGCAACTACGAGAGAAGAATCCGAACATCTTGCTAGTAGATGATCGGTGCTTATGCATGCCTTCATTAGAGCCGGATACGTATGGAGCAGATTTGGTAATCTATAGTATGGGCGATAAGAAACAGGTGAATCTCCATAAAGGAGCCATCGGTTATATCGCAAAAGATGTGGCATACACCAATCATGAGGTATGCGAAGGATTCCTGACGAATGAGGATTGGCATCTTAATGAGGGAGAATTGTCGGCTGTAATGGACGCCGCTATAGCGCATAAGGAGAAACTGAATGCTATCTATCGGAATGCATTGCCGAAAACGATTCAGCTACCGGAAGCATACCAGCATTGGAGGTTCAACATATTAGTGGAGAATAAAGAGGAGATCTTGAAAGCGCTCTTTGCTGAAGGACTCTTTGCCAGTTCGCATTACAAGGCATTAGGTGACCAATCTACACCGATAGCATCCAATCTTGCTAATCATGTGATTAATCTCTTCAATGACGAGTACTTTACGGAAGATCAAGCGGTAAAAAGTTGTGAAATCATTAACGAAATACGGAATAAGCGATGATACTACATATATCCTGTGATGATCAGTTTGTTCGCTATGTGGATAAGCAGTTTATGGGAGGGAATACATCTTCCCGGTTGGTTGTGTGTGATTTTAAAAGATCTCCCGAATTGGCTAAGCATGCTCCCCACATGGAGTATATCCAGGCATATACCGAAGATTTTCGCCAATTGTTGCAATCTCTTTATTTGTACAATGGCATCATTTTTCATGGTTTGTTTGGTAAATGGGCTGAGGCTATGATAGATGCTATACCGGCTTCGGCGACTGTAGCCTGGGTGATATGGGATGGGGAGATTTTTGGTCGTCCGGAAATTGAGGCATCTTTTTATAAGCCATTAACAAAGTGCTTATGGCGTCAAAAGAAACTATATGCATACCTACGCCACGGCTTTAAGCATAAGCACGCATATTTTGTACCGGTTGATAAATTTAAGAAGATAAAATATTGTCTATGCGACATGCCGCAGGAAGCTGCATTTGCAAGTCAATATCTGAAGATGCCGTTGGAATGGGTGCCTTACAATTATTATTCCGTCAACGAGACAATTCGGGATTTGCGTGATAAGCGTGCAGCCGGACCCAATATATTTTTAGGCAACTCATGCACATACAATAACAACCATATTGATGCGATGTGGAAATTACGGTCGTTGATAACGAAGGAACAAAAGGTAATAACCCCTCTATCGTATGGTGAAACTGGTCCAAAGAAACATGTTATACGAGCAGGAATGTTACTGTTGGGTAAATCTTTTGAGCCCCTGATTGATTATCTACCATTGGACGAGTATAATACCAAAATGCTATCGTGTTCTACGATGATACAGTATTTAGGTTCTCCCGGAGCCCAAGGGAATATCGTCACCGGTTTGTGGTTGGGGATGCGTGTGTTTTTAAATAAGCAAAGCATCATGTATGAGTTCTTTAAATCTTTGGGTGCATATGTGTACTCTGTAGAAGATGATTTGAATGCCGATAATCCCAATTTGTTCCAACCTATGAGCGATGAAGAAACAACTCATAACCGCCAAGTGGTGGAAGGGTATTTCGGACAGAAGGTGATAAAGGAAAGAGTGGCTAAGATTGTTAGCTTATTAGATAAGTAAGAATTATGTGGCAAAAGATTAGAAACTACCTATCAGAAGGAAATAGAGCATCATGGTTTGTATTTGTCTTCTTTTCGCTGGCTATCTTTTTGAAAGGAATGATTTTTCATTGGAATAGTTTTCATACTATTCTAATATCCACGCTATGGCATAACCCCTTGGAGTTTATTCGTTTCTGGGGAGGTAAGATCGTACCGGCTATCTTGTTGGGTAGTTTTGTGTTCTTATCTAAAAGAAAGTATTGGACAATCATTGTACTCGCCTTGCTGGATGTATGGATAATCGCGAATATCTTTTACTTTAATGCCAATGGGCTCTACCTCTCGTATGAGACGATGCAGATGGCGGATAACATGAGCGGCTTCTGGGATTCGTTGTATTCCTATACAGAGCCTAGCATGATTCTCTATCCGCTGATTACGCTTATTTATGGGGTAGCGATATATCTGCTGCCGAAAATGAAGAAACGGCTCCCCATTCATTTCGGAATCGCATTATTGATATCGATATGTATATCAATAATAGGCACTATTTGCTATCATTTCTATGTTAAATCATGGCATTCTGAGAATCCTATAGCACAACAAGTGAATGATAAAATGCTGAAAGGGGAAGATTTTCACTATTATTTCCCATTTGGCCATCTGTATTATTTCGCAGCTATTGAAGATAACGTGGATTACAATGTATGGGCAAAGGTTTATATTAAGGAACATTCGATAATCAGTTATCTTACGGCAAGTTTGGTATATAACTGGATTGCTCCTGCAGGGAAGATTATTGAGTTAACACCGGAGGATAAAAAGCAAATCCAGCCTTTTATTCATGGTTCAATAAAAGATACACCTCCTACACCGCAAGCCAATATCATATTCATCCTGTTTGAGAGCTTGGAGTCCTGGCCTATCGATAAGGTTTGTGGGCATCACTACGTGCCGAACCTTACTCGTCTCTCCAAGAGCGAGCATGCTTTATATGCTAAGCGACTGACATCGCAGGTACGGCATTGTAATTCGGCAGATGGACAAATGATTGATCTAACCGGTATACTGCCAATCAGCAATGGCGCTACATGCAGATTATACTATAACAATCTATTCCCCAGTATTGCGCAAAGTTATCCTCAATCTGCGATTGTTAATGCCGCATCCGGCGCATGGATGCAAGATAAGATGACAGTTGCATACCAATTCAAACAATTGATAGAACCTAAAAACGGGGGCCATTGGGACGATGCCGGTATTGTCCATCAGATGATGAATTATATAGATACCGTAAGTGAGCCTTTCTGTGTACTGGGCATTACCGTCACATCGCATGTACTCTTCACGAGAGGTTCGGAGCATCCTACGCATGTGATTAGTGGAATGCCGGGTGTCATGTCTGCTTATCTAAACTGTCTGAGTTATACAGACTCTTTAATTGGGGAACTTGTGGAAGCAGTGTATAGCAATGAAAAGATTGCTTCGAATACAATGATCGTAATCTCCGGTGATCATACCATTTTCCGTACGACCGATGGTGAGATGGAAGCGTATGCAAGAGCTCATGGAATAGATATGCGGACGACGCATACCTATACACCTTTGATTATCTATTCGCCAACAATTGCCCACAATACCTATGTGGAAGACATGTGCTACCAGATGGATATTTATCCGACTTTGTTATGTGCGAACGGGGGGGGCATACTTCTGGAGAGGATTCGGCGTGAATTTGTTTGACTCAGCGGCTATCGAGAATCGAGAAGTGCCGGAAGAAAAAGCGTTTATGATATCCGAGAAGTTAATCCGCAGTAATTATTTTGGAAAAAAACGATAAATACATGTTTACAACCCCCATATTATTAATTACATTCAATCGCCCAGATCATGTACGACGGGTTTTGACAGAGATACGTAAGCAGCAGCCTACGCAGTTGTACGTATGTCAGGATGGAGCGAGAGAAGGTAACGAAAGCGATAGAGCTAAGTGCCAAGAGGTAAGAGCAGTGGTAAAAGAACTTGTTGATTGGCCATGCGAGTTGCATACGCTGTATCAAGAGAAGAACTTAGGCTGTGGTCCCGGTCCTGCAACTGGTATCAGTTGGTTCTTTGCTAACGTGGCGCAGGGTATCGTCATGGAAGATGATTGTTTGCCGCATCCGGATTTCTTCGGCTATTGCGAACAATTGTTGGAGCGATATAAAGATGATGAACGAATCATGTACATCAGCAGTACGCTCTATATGGACAAGTGGCATTGTGAGGGTTCGTATGGTTTTTCGCATTACATGATGACAGGAGCTTGGGCAAGTTGGAGTAGAGCATGGAAGGGCTTTGACTTGGATTTGCATAATTTGGATGCAAAAGCATTCCGCAAGAAATGCAAGAAACTGCTATGGTCTCGTTCGGAATATGATTGGTGGTATTTCAAACTGAAAGAAATTCAAGAAGATACAGCAAAGAAGAGTTATTGGGATTATCAGATGCAGATTCACTTGCTCGATTATGAAGGAATCGTAATCCATCCTGCGGTGAATCTGATTAGCAATATCGGTTTTGATGCGGAAGGTACGCATACCAAATCCAATTACGATGGACGGGGTAATCTTCCAAGTCATGGGATACTACCATTGACACATCCAAAGGAGATGAAAATAGATAAGGCGTTAGACTATGAATGCTTTGCGCAAGTACGCAGTAAAGGAGTATTAGGCGATTTATTTCAGAGTATGTATTTTGCGATGCTTTTTAGCAATGGTCTTTCGTTTAAACTCTTGAAATGGTATAAACGAGTATTTCGTCATCAAACAGCAATCAATAGGCAAATTCATGGAGCATAAATTGATATTTACCACATTGTTCAATTCATACTATCTGCCCAAAGGCATAGCGATGATAGAATCCTTGTCGCAGCATTGCGATGACTTCCATCTGTATGTGTTTGCATACGATGAGAAGTGCTATGCCTATTTGCAAAAGCAGAACTATCCCAATGTGACGGTGCTCTCGCTTTCGCATTTAGAGCAACACTTCCCGCAATTGCTTGAAGTCAAACCATCTCGTACGTTGGCGGAGTACTGCTGGACAACAACTGCTTTTACAATTAAGTACTGCTTGGAGAACTATAAAATCGACCATTGTACGTATATTGATGCGGATTTATATTTCTTTGCGAACCCACGTGTGTTGGTTGAAGAGATGGGTGATAACGATATTCTTCTTACGGAGCACCGCTATGCGCCTCGGTATGAATATCAGTCGCGTAATTCCGGTAAGTATTGTGTGCAGTTTTTGACAGCAAAGAATAATGCCAATGGGCGCAAGGTAATCGATTGGTGGAAAGATGCATGTCATACGTGGTGCTACAACCGCTATGAGGATGGTAAGTTTGGAGATCAGAAATATCTGGATGATTGGACAACGCGATTCCATGGAGTGCATGTGTTGCAAAATCTCGGAGGTGGATTAGCTCCCTGGAATGTGGCGCAATATGACTTGTCGACAATAGAACAGGTATTCTATCATTTCCACTATTTTCGCAGCAGTGAGATCTGTGGATTGTACGAATATATCTTCGGTCCGTACGAATTGCAGGCTGAGGCTATTAAATCAATCTACGAACCCTATCTAAAATCCATAAGCCGCATACATAAGCAGCTCTTGAACGATGGGTTCTCGGATCCGGAAATAGGGTACGGAATATTAGAGGAAGCCGCTTGGCGCAAACCCTTTCATATATTGCGCTCAGTGATGAATAAAAACAAACGAATAAAACGATATTGAGAAGATATGGTAACAGAAGCTAAAATTATTGAACTTCCTAAACTCTTGGATGCGAGAGGAAATCTTTCGTTCATAGAGGAAGAGAAGCATGTGCCGTTTAAAATCAAACGAGCCTATTGGATATACGATGTGCCGGGTGGTGAGCGACGCGGAGCACATGGCTATCGTGAGAACCAAGAATTAGTGGTAGCGCTGAGTGGCAGTTTTGATGTGGTAATCGACGATGGTAAGGAGCAGAAGTCGTTCCATCTGAACCGCTCGTATTATGGGTTGTATATTCCGAAGAATACATGGCGTGTGATGGATAACTTTTCCACGAACTCGTTGGCTCTGGTGCTGTCTTCAACAGACTATGATGTGAACGACTATATCTTCGATTATGAACAGTTTAAGAGGGAGGTAGGAGCATGAAAAAGCCGACAGTATATGATTGTAGCGTGATAGAATTGCCGAAATACCATGATCCGGAAGGTAACCTGACTCCGGTCTATTCTGGTTTGCATGTGCCGTTTGATATAAAGCGAGTGTTCTATTTATACGATATCCCGGGTGGTGAATCAAGAGGCGCTCATGCGCATAAACAATGCCATCAGTTCTTGGTGGCTGCAAGTGGTGCTTTTGAGATCGTTCTGGATGATGGTGTCAATAAACGTACCGTCACCTTGAATCGTCCGTTCTATGGACTACATATCCCTCCCGGAATCTGGGCAGCGGAACAAGGTTTCTCGTCGGGAAGTGTATGCTTGGTGTTAGCGAGTGAGATATATGATGAAAGCGATTATATTCGTGATTATAATGTATTTTTAAAAGAGAGAAATTTAAATTGAAAATAAACAATTATTTATATGGCAAAAACAAGAAATCTTACCTTTGATTTAATGAAGGGTGTGACTATCCTCTTGATGATGATAGTTCATTTGGTTTGCAGAGACACCGGTAGTTTTACGCATTTCTGTAATTCCTTCCATATGCCATTATTCTTTATCCTTGCTGGATTGTTCGCCAAGGACGTGGATGCAATACCGTCGTTTAAGCAATATACAATCAAGAATGCAAAACGTCTGCTTCTTCCTTTGTATGTGACGATGCTATTCCGAGTGGCATGGGGTGGTTTTCAGGCATATCTGAAACATGATATTTCCTATCTTTTACAACCTACCTTATCTATGTTGGTTGCCAGTCCGGATGGTTGGGAAACGCAATGGGGACTGGTTTATACAGGACCGATGTGGTTCTTGGTCGCCTTGTTCTGGATTAGAGAGTTCTTCTATGGGCTCCAACTGGCGCTTAATAACTTAGATCCAAAATATAGAGATTTGGGAATACTCGGTATTTCAATTGTACTATCTATTATTGCAGTAATTGTATATCCGCATATAGCTCCATTCCCCTTCGGCTTAACCCAAGCCTTTACATCAATGGCCTTTTATGCGCTGGGATATTATGTATATAGACACCCATTCCCCAAGTGGATATATGCGTTGAGTGTGCTGGTATGGCCTTTTGCTATACATTATGGTAGTGTGTCTTTGGCCTTTTGTACGATTGACTATTATCCTTTATCGTTTATAGGCGCATGCGGAGGTACGTATGTGATTTACCTGCTATGCAAAGGATGGAGTAAGGTACTGTCTTACATTAGCTCATTGAACATTAAACATGCTACTGTAAACTTTACATCACCGCTCACATGGTGTGGTGTCAATTCGTTAGCGATATTGTGTATGCATGAGTTAGAATTATACTCCGGTTTTTTATATTCTATCATATGCCGAGTACCGCAAGCCGCATATTTGGTAGGATGGGGTGAAGTCCTTATTGCAATTGTGATGGCGCTGATAATGTTGAATATGCCTGTGCTAAAAAAAGTATACAAGTAATAATATCACCATAGATGCTATTTAATTCGATAGAATTTGCGATATTTCTTCCGATAGTCTTTGCTATTTATTGGCTACTACGGAATCATCTGAAACTGCAAAACCTCTTTGTGGTTCTCGCCTCATACGTGTTCTATGGTTGGTGGGATTGGAGATTCCTGATCCTCATAGTCTTCACTTCCTTCTGCTCATGGGGAAGTGGGCTGCTGATTGCAAGAAAGAGCGAAAACAGTACCGAAGACCTCAGAGGGGGGCAAAACGTAGTATTCGCAAGCAAATTTTGGCTCGTAGCCAATATCGTGCTCAACTTGGGCATCCTCGCAACCTTCAAATATTATGATTTTTTTTTGAGTGAGTTCGGACACATATTTGGTATTAGCACAGACAGTATATTGCTTCGCATTATTCTGCCGGTGGGTATATCGTTCTATACCTTCCAAGCGCTATCGTACTCCATTGATGTCTATCGTTCAAAGATAGAACCGACACGCGATCCGATAGCCTTCTTTGCTTACGTAGCTTTCTTCCCGCAGTTAGTAGCCGGACCTATCGAACGAGCAACGAACTTGCTACCGCAATTCCAAAAGACACGTACTTTTGATTATGCGGAAGCGGTAGAAGGATGCAGACGTATTTTGTGGGGATTATTCAAAAAGATGGTGATTGCCGATAACTGTGCGATCTATGTGGATTCGGTGTGGAAGGACTATGCGAGTCAATCGGGTAGTACGTTGGTTTTGGCAGCAATCTTGTTCGCCTTCCAAATCTATGGTGACTTCTCCGGATACTCGGATATAGCGATTGGTACGGCAAAACTTTTTGGCATCAACTTGCGCGATAATTTCTTGACGCCTTACTTTAGTCGCAATGTAGCTGAGTTCTGGAAGCGTTGGCATATATCGCTGAATACATGGTTTGTAGATTACGTCTATATTCCGTTAGGTGGCTCTCGTGAAGGAAGATGGAATACCGTCCGCAATACCTTTGTGATATTCCTATTATCCGGTTTGTGGCATGGAGCCAATTGGACGTATGTAGGATGGGGTGCTTATCATGCATTGCTGTTCGTGCCGCTGATATGGCTGGGTGCAACGAAGAAATATATAGATACCGCTACATGGAAACATATTCCGCAGATGGTGTTGACATTCGGATTGGTAGTTTTAGGTTGGATCATCTTCCGTGCGCCTTCGATTGCAGATGCATGGCAATATGTGGTTGCGATATGTGATAAGTCGCTCTTATCTGTTCCTTGGTTGATAAATCGTCAATTCTACATACCGCTACTTATTAGCATATTATTGCTATTCCTCTTTGAATGGAAGGGACGTAAAAAAGGATACGGCTTAGCCTGGTTACGTGGAAAACGCGGAGCCTTGCAGTTAGCCGTATATTACCTATTCATGATATTGATTTACGTGTGGCAGTCGAGTGAGGATATACAATTTATTTATTTCCAGTTCTGAGATGAAGCGATTTATACGAAATATTATCCTGATATTCATTCCGGCATTTCTATTGTTGGCTTGGTACATCATAGATGATCCGTTTATGATGTATTGGCACTATGATAATTTGTGTGAATACGGTCAACGCAAGCAATGCATCAATGTAGCATACCGCGGAATTCGATGGATGGATCAGTATGATGATTCGATGCATTATAATAGCTTTATCATTGGGTCAAGCAGATCTCATTTTTATTACGTCGAGTATTGGAAAAAATACTTGTCGGATGATGCCTCGTGTTTCCATTTCGGACAATCATCGGATAATCTGTTAGGCGGATTGCAGAGAGTGAAATATTTGTATAAGCGTTTCGAAAGAATCGACAATATACTGATTGTCATGGACGAGGAATATCTAAGAGATATGAAACCTCGCACGGGACTATTATACAGACAGCCATGGCAAGTGACGGAAGAAAATGATTTTTTTGCTTTCAATAGAGAATGTATACTGGCTTTTTTCTCGTTAGAATATCAAAAACGAGTATGGGGCCTAAGCAAAGAAGAAAATGAATTGCACTATTATTATATCCCGGAATATAATGAATTACATAAAGACGGTGCTGAAAAATTATTAGAGTCGGATCCGGATAAGTATTACGAAATAATCAATAAGGACAGTGTGTTTTATGAGCGTTCTGGGAGAGTTTCTATAGCAGAACAGGTGATACATGAAGAGCAGAAGCGTGCATTGAATGAGTTGAGCGCTTTATTGAAAAACCACAATACGGATTATCGTATCATAATAAGTCCGTTATATAATCAAATCTCATTGAATCCCGTGGATGTCCGGTACATACAAGATGTATTTGGAGCTGATAAGGTGTTTGATTTTTCGGGTATAAATGAATACACCAATAATGTTACTAACTACTATGAGGATTCACACTATAGACCAAAATTGTGTCGCCAGATATTAAAATGTGTATATCAATAATAAGGATGAAAAATATGCGATTGCCGATATGAAACTATCTATTATTACAATCAATTATAACAATTCGGAAGGCTTGCATCGCACGCTTGCTTCGGTCGCTGCACAAACCTATCGTGACATCGAGCACATCATCATAGATGGTGCTTCTTCCGATGGCTCTGTCGATGTGATAAAGGAGTATGTGTTATCAAATCCTAAAAAAGATCTGTTCTTTAAACATGCGATTACATGGGTTTCGGAGAAAGACAATGGCATATACAACGCGATGAACAAAGGAATTCGTAAAGCGACAGGTTCGTATATCGAAATCCTTAATTCCGGTGATGTGTTGGCAGCTCCGGATGTGACGGACCGAATGGTGAGAGAACTGGAAAAGAAGGAGTATCCGTCCATCCTATACGGCAATATGCTCAAATCGTACGATGGGAAGACGATTATTAATAAAGATACGTGTGGGGGCGCATGCGCGACGGAATCGTTCTTATATTTCTATAGGGGGACATTGAATCATGATTGCGCTTATATACGTCGAGACTTATTCGACAAGTATGGGCTTTACAACGAGGAGATGAAGATATGTTCCGACTGGGAATGGTACGTACGCGCGATAGTATTAGGAGGAGAAAAAGCGGTTTATACCAATATTGACGTAACGATATTTGATATGAACGGCGTCAGTGAGTCACATGGGAAAAATGCTGAGTTGATTAAAAAAGAGAGGCGTGAGTATTTAGAGAAGATATTACCAGCTTCAGTGCTGCATGATTATGATACGTTCTCGTTACCGATTATACAATATCAGCGACTCAAGAAACATCATTTGTGGGGAATCGTATACTTCTTTGAGCGGGTGCTCTTTAAATTGGAAAAATGGAGAATTATAAAAAAATAAACACGATAATATGAATGTACCTTTTTTATCGCTTAAAGATGTAACTGCCATGCACGGAGAGGAGATCCGTGAGGCAGCGAGACGAGTGATCGACAGCGGATGGTATCTGCAAGGCAAAGAGAATGAGGCGTTTGAGCAGCATTATGCCGAGTTTATCGGCACGAAGCATTGTATTGGTTGTGCCAATGGATTAGATGCACTCATCTGGATATGGCGTGCGTACATTGAGTTAGGCATCATGCAACCCGGTGATGAAATCATCGTTCCTGCAAATACCTATATCGCGACGATTCTGGGTATTACCGAGAATGGTCTGAAACCAGTTCTCGTTGAGCCGCGCAAGGAGACGCTGGAGATTGACGATGAGTTGATTGAAGCAGCAATCACTCCCCGCACAAAAGCCATCTGTATCGTACACCTCTATGGTCGCAATGCCATGACAGACAAGATTGCCGACTTGTGCAAGAAGTATAACCTCAAGTTAGTGGAGGATAATGCGCAAGCTCACGGTTGTACCTGGCACGGAAAGCGTACAGGAAGTATCGGTGATGCAGCGGGACACTCGTTCTACCCGGGTAAGAACCTCGGTGCGCTGGGCGATGGTGGTGCTGTGACGACCAATGATCCGGAACTGGCTGCTGCGGTGCGTGCATTGGCGAACTATGGGTCGCAGCGGAAGTATGTGTTCAAATATGCGGGACGGAACAGCCGTTTGGATGAGATCCAGGCCGCTATCCTCGATGTCAAACTGAAGTATCTTGATGAGGATACGATACTTCGCCAGAAAGTGGCGGCATACTATTATGATAACATCAATAATTCCTTGATTGAGTTACCTAAACGTTTAGACGATGCAAACAATGTCTATCATTTGTTCCCAATTTTAGTCAAGGAAGGCAAGCGTGATGCGCTGCACGACTATTTAGCAGAGCAGGGAGTAGGAACTGTGATACATTATCCGATTCCTCCTCATCATCAGGAATGCTACGCAAAAGAGGCTTGGAATATGCCGCGATTAGTTTTACCAATAACGGAGCAAATACATAATCAGGAATTGTCATTACCTATCAGTCCTTGTATGACGCAAGAGCAAATAGAGTGGATGGTGAATTGTGTAAATGAGTTTGTATGATTAAACTATCCATCATAGTACCTATATATGGAGTGGAGCAGTATCTGCGCAGGTGTGTTGATTCACTTCTTGCGCAGGATATGGATGATTACGAAATCATCCTTGTCGATGACGGTTCTACCGATTCCTGTCCTGCCATCTGCGACGAGTATGCTAATACACATCACACATCACCCATCACACATCACACATGCCCAATCCGTGTATTCCATCAAGATAATGCCGGATTGAGTGCAGCCCGTAATACTGGTATTATGGCAGCACGTGGCACTTATATCATGTTCGTAGATAGCGATGATTATATCGAACCAAATGTGCTGAAAGGATTGCTCTCTCAAATAGAGAGAGATAATTTGGATGTGCTTCGCTATCGGCTACAATACGTCAATCCGCAGTATGAGGTGTACAATCCTTATAAGACGGATCCTTTTGAGGGTAATGACTATTCCGAAGTGCCGACGGATGGTGTATCATTTCTTAATTCCCGCATGAATACCCGATGCTATGCTTGGCAATTCATCCTTCGTCGTGATCTAATCTACACATTACACACTACACATTCCACATCGGAGAACAATGTGTTGTTCACCCCCGGCATCTACTTCGAAGACACGGATTGGACTCCCAGGATGCTGGTAAGAGCGAAGAAAGTGGCTAGTACGGATACGATAGTTTATAACTATTTGATGCGAGAGGGAAGTATTACCAATGCAGTGAACCGCAGTAAGCAGAAGAAGGTGCTGGAGGATAAAATGCATTTAGTGGAGACGTTACAAGGTCAGGCAAAAGAATTGTCACAACAGGGTATGGATAATAATTGGTTTGCAAGAATGATAGCAGATACAGTGATTAGTATTATTACTATCATAGCTGTGCAGTTCTATGGAGAACGAAAATTGTATTTGAGAAACCTTAAAGAGCTAAAAATTTATCCACTTCAGTCTCGACACTCTAAAGCAAGATTGATTAATCTGTCTCCGCGATTAGCTGTGACATTATTGCATCTAAAAAACTCATAGATGTAGCAAAAACGATGCAAAATGTAAATATTTTTCATTTTTATGTCCATATACTTGCGTATATGGATTTTTTTTTGTAACTTTGCGCCCAAATTTTTGATGCGCATATAGGTGCACGTGAGTACGCGTATGGAAAGTAAGAGCGATAAAATATTAGTAACTTCACCGCTGCTGCCGGATTTGAAGGAGTTTAACAAGTATCTGGAGCAGATATGGGAGAGCAAATGGATTACGAATAACGGATCGTTCCATCAACAGTTGGAGAAAGCGTTAGCAGAGTACTTGGGGGTAGAATATATCTCCGTGTTCACTAATGGTACGTTGCCGCTGATTACTGCGCTGCAAGCATTAGGATTGACGAAGGGCGAAGTGATAACGACTCCGTATTCGTTCGTAGCTACAACGCATAGCATCTGGTGGAACCAGTTGACACCGGTGTTCGTGGACATCGAGGAAGAGACATGCGGTATGGATCCGGTTAAGATAGAAGCCGCCATCACTCCAAACACGGTAGCCATCATGCCGGTGCATTGTTATGGTAAACCGTGCAAGACCGCTGAGATTGATGCTATCGCTAAGAAGCATGGTCTCAAAGTAATCTACGATGCTGCGCATGCATTCGGAGTACGCGTCAATGGTGAGTCGATCCTCAATGCCGGAGATATAAGTACACTGAGTTTCCATGCCACTAAGGTATATAACACCATCGAAGGAGGAGCATTGGTATGCCATACGAAGGAGATGAAGGAGAAGATTGATCATCTTAAGAACTTCGGTTTCGAGGATGAGGTGACAGTAGTAGCTCCGGGAATCAATAGCAAGATGGATGAGGTGCGTGCTGCGTACGGATTGCTGAACCTCAAGCAAGTGGATGCAGCAATTGAGGCACGCCATAAAGTCGCTGATGCATACCGCGCTGCGTTAAAAGATGTAAAGGGTATTCGTTTCTTTAACGACATGGCAGGAGTACGGCATAATTATAGCTACTTCCCGATCTTCGTGGATGCAGAGCAATATGGCATGACCCGCGATGAACTTTATGAGAAGATGAAAGCCGCGAACGTCTATGGACGTAGGTATTTCTATCCATTGATTACGGCATTTGAGCCATATAGGGATTATCCGACAGCATCCCCGGATAACCTGCCGGTCGCTACGAAGATTGCCGACCAAGTCATATGCCTCCCGATGCACCATGCCCTAAGCGAGGTGGATGTAGAGAGAGTAAGTAATGTGATATTATAATTTATATACAACATATGGAGAACAAAAATAAAAGAAATTTGTATGTCGAAAGTTTTGGCCCAGTATCCGAGGCTAGTATTGAGATTCGGCAATTTAATCTCTTTATAGGAGAACAATCTATCGGGAAAAGTACCATAGCTAAACTTATAACCATATTTACCGATTATTTTACATTATGGGGCGTAGTCGCCCGTAAGAGAAAATACTGGGAAAAGGTTCTAGATAGTTATGATTTGAAGGCGTATGAGAAGGAGGATACGATAATCAATTACGAAGAATACTGTGACGATATACATATAAAAGTGAATATAGGTGTCACTGTTTTTGAGACATCTGTGCATAAAAAAGGTAAACTTATTACTGATGAGGCTGATGTGTTTGCTAATATAGTCGCAACAAAGCCATTTTTTCATCCTGATAGTAATGAGAAACTGAGTGCGGTTCTAAATAAAGAAGGAGGCATAATAAAGCCGGATTTCTTTAATTTAATAAGGAATTCATTGTATATACCAGCCGAACGCATCGTAGGTGCTCAATTAACAAAGTTACTACCAATTATGAGTATGGCTAAAGAGCAAATACCTAACAATTTATTGAGATTTATATCTGAATTGAGTAATTCTAAGGAAATTTATAAAACATATGAAACTAACATCCTTAAGCTAACGTATAAAAAACAATCGGAAGATGAATATATTATCGTATCTGGAAATAACAAAAAAATCCCTTTAAAGTTGGCATCGTCAGGCGTACAGTCGACGCTTCCATTATTGCTTGTTACAAATTACGGAGTCAATGAACGTGAATATGCATCTTTTGTTGTTGAAGAACCTGAATGCAATCTGTTTCCAGCAAAACAAATTGAAATACTTCAATTCTTGATAAGCCAAACATATGCTCAAAAACGAATGTTAACGATAACCACGCATAGCCCATATTTACTTTCTGCATTGAATAACTATTTATATGCAGGAGTAATCTCAAAAGATATGGATAAAGAAAAACTTGACGACCTGCGTGAAATTATATCAGATGATTTATGGCTTGATACAAAAAAATGCGCTATTTATTCATTGGGAGAGGATATCAATAAAGGTAAATACTGCATAAGCCTATTGGATGCAGAGACGGGACTTGTTGATTATAATTATTTAGATGGAATCTCGTTGAAAATGGGAGATGAGTTTTCTCAATTGAATCATCTTTATATTCTAAATGAACGCTCCAAGAGAAAAAAAATATAGATATGTTAGATATTTCTCTATTAAACAAGTTATCTATAAAATCAGTCTTTGTAGGGCAAGGATTTGATGCATTACTATCTCAAATCCGTTCAGAACAAGACTATCTTGTCGCATTGTTTGAGACAGAAAAACGCGGCGTGATATGGATTACAGATGATGTGGATGCTGGACATAGTATCTTTGTGACAGATACTAAAGGTGTAAATAAGGATAAATTGTTGCAAATAATCAATCCCAATATTAAAACGCTGTTTCTTTGGCATATCGATGGGGTAATGTTTAAGAAATACTCTAAATGTGATTGTGCTTTATTGCATGATAGATTAATGCACCTTATTGAGTTTAAAGCCAATGCTAAGAATGACTCAGATGATTCCATACAAGCTAATTACGAAAAGGCTAGTGAACAGTTGGCATTGAGTTTTGAGAAATTTGAAGAAGTATACAAAAATCACGGTCAGGATATTTTCAGTGTATTTGATGATATAGATGCCATGATAGTATTTGATAAGACAGTACCCCAAGACGATGCCTATCAGAAAAATATAATTTCTAAATTTTCAAATCGGACATTGTTGAAACTTTCATTTGGAAACGAATTGAAAGTAGAATAATGTTTTTTTCATTCCCCGACCGATACCGAAAGACAAATATTACAAAATCATTATCAATCAAAGAATTCCATGATTCATCCTCTATGTTATAAAATAGATAGAATGATAGGCGCACGTATAATTGATGATTTATTAAGATTATCGGTAGACAAAATTGTTTACAAGGCGCAGGGGCGGACTTTACAAGAACCAGATTATACCGCTGCTATTACAACTGAGTTTATCCCTATGATGGCCCGGCATTCAAGAGTGTTAGGCAATGCAAAAATTGGAGGTAGTTTTATTCACCAGCGCCCAAAGGCTACATTTACAATGAGTGGAAACCAGGAAACTCGAGAATTAGGGGATTTGCTTGTGCTTTGTCGGAGAACGGTACAAGGGCGCTCCATCTATAACGCTGCTCTGTTTCAATTGAAGATGGCGAGTCCTGCACCATATAAAATGATAACAAATCCAGGTGAATTAGCACAATTGTATCTATATACAGATTGGCCTAAGTTCAATTTGACAAATGGTAAAGATTATGACATCTATCCTAAAACGGTATCTCAAGGTGCGCAATATATGTTTGTGACTCCTAATAGATGGGTGATTTATACTCATAGTATGCCTCAGGCAAAGATGCGCAATAGTACAAGTTTATCGTTTGGACGTTTTATTTATGATTTTGTGAGATGGCAAAATGGACGTTCAATTGCGGATGAAGCAAATAAGAATTCGGATGAATGGTCAAGACTTATTTGGGATATATTGGGTGGTAATGCTAACAGTTGTTTTAGACGTAATAATGTTGGACTTAATCAACAACAACGCAATTCAACTGATTATCTTAACATGCTTGTCAATATCGAGAACAATGCAGATAATAATGGTGGTAATGTGGGACATGATGTACCTCAATTGGAAGTAATAGACAATCAACCGGTATGTTCGCTATTATTCATTGACATTATCGAAGATGACGAGAGATGATAGAAGCATTATTCTATACAGATAGGAAATGAATGCCTATCGAAGACCGAGAGATGACCGACTCACAACCGAGAAATAAAATAAAGAGACAACCACGGCTTGCATACAAGTTTAATAAGGGATAATAACGAAGATAAGAGAGGAATAAATATATGTTAAAATTTTCTGATAGATATGGGTACACTTCGCCTCGTAAGAGTTTAATTGTAGAGGAATTGCCTACTGTAGTAGCAAATGCGATTTGTTCAATTTTAGATGCTCTTCGACAGAAAACGAAAGAAATTGCACTGGGTGAGAGATCATACTATACAGATAATTTGACATATGGAATGATTGAGAAGGAAGTTTGGGTAAAGTATTTGGGTAAATATAGTGGCGATTTAAAGTTTTATTATGGAGAGTGTGATCCTATTTCAGTGCCATATTTTAGAAACACAACAATACAATGGTATGAGAAACTAAATTTGCTTGAGTTTATTATAAACTATTTATATGATTATGCTCAGATTCATAATGACTATTATCGGTTGGTGGAATCATTCGTGTCGCGAATTAATAATGAGTTCGAACGATTGTTTTTCGGATATCGCATCATTGATGGAATTATAACGCCGATAGCAGATAAAATAGAAATCGAGACTATAGAAGAGACTATCTCGGGAAATTCTGATAATGTAAAGCTTCATATTGAGGCTGCTTTGGCACATTATTCCAAGCGACCGGAGCCGGATTATAGAAATTCAATAAAGGAATCCATATCCGCTGTGGAATGTGTGTGCCGAGAAATAACAGGAGAAAGTACCTTAGATAGAGCAATTCCGAAATTGCAAGCCAAAGGCATACAACTCAATCCACAGTTTGAGGATGGCTTGAAGAAAATGTATTATTACACCAACGATCAGAGAACAGGTATAAGACATGCTTTGCTGGATGATGCCTATGTACCCACCATTGCAGAAGCTAAATATATGTTAGTCGTATGCGCTGCCTTTGTTAATTATATAAGAATGTTAACCATTTGATCTGAATTAATATATGGAAATAGAAGAGTTAATTCAACAAGGGCGGGCTTTGAAGAATGTTCTTCAAGAACGTCGAGGATCTTGGGGCACTTATTATGTCCACCCGGACCAAGATGCGTATGAGAAATGGTTGATGCTTACGAAACGGTATATAAATACAGCCTTTTCTGGCGATAAATGTATTGAAGAGTTTGAAAAATTAGCAGAAGAGTCTCCATATCCGACCCAATTATCCAAGATGTTGGGCATTTTGGAGGCTATGAAACAATTGCCACAAGTTGTTACCGTTAAATCTGAGAACACTAATCCCATGGTGACGATAACGAATACGCAAACTCAGAGTCAATCACAGAATGTGTTTTTGAATGTGTTTATAGATGCGTTACATGAGGAGTTGAGCCGCAAGCAGATTCGTGAATTGAAGGAGATAGCAGAGGATACTGAAATTGGAACTGAAGAGAAGAAATCTTCGATTCTTGATAAAATAAAAGAATTCGGAAAGGATACGTTAGCTAGTATAGTAGCCAATGTGCTAACCAATCCTGCTATATGGGGAATGATGTAATACGAATATTAGATGGTATGATCACAATGAAACATTTATTAATCATAGGAGCAAGAGGATTTGGGCGTGAGATATATAATAGCGCCACAGAATCGGTCGGATATGGAACCGAATTCGATATTAAAGATATCTGGATAGAATAATGTAAATTGACAATGTTATATTAAAATTATGAAAGGATTAGTTCTTGCAGCTGGCGAGGGAACACGCCTCGCAGAGTTGAACTTGAAACACAAGAGTTTCGCTGTTGTTAAAAAACAACACATCATAAACTTTAGTTTAGATTTGTTGGCAGATGTTGGTAAAAATTCTGACGTTGAACCAATAAAAGAGATTGTAATAGTAGTGGGGCACAATGCAGATGCCGTCATGGAATGCATAGGAAATGAATATCGTGGCATACCGGTGAAGTATGTATATCAAGCAGAACGCAAAGGTATTGCTCATGCGATGCGTATGGCAAAAGAAACACTAGATGATGATTTCATTTTATGTCTCGCTGATGAAATATTATTAAACTCTCGTATGGATGCAATGATAAAGTTCTTTAATGAGAAAAAAGCCGCTTGTGTGTGTGGTTGTATCTTGGATGCAACTGATCAAAGTGGTAAACCTATTGGATACATAGTGAGCTCTAATAAAGAAATAACAAAGGTAGAGGAAAAACCGGCAGCGTATTTTAATGAGTATCGCGGAGTCGGAGAATGTATTTTCTCTAAAGACTATCTGCCTTTATTGGATACGCTCCAACCGAATGTAAAACGTGGTGAGTTCGAAATGGGTGATTATATTGCGAATATAATTTGCTCCGCAGGGGGGGGGGCGTTCGTGTTTGATTTGGCTGACGCGTACGTTAATATCAATTATGCGCGTGATATTGAGGCTGCTAACAAATTATTAGGAGAATAGTATGAAAACCATATTTGATAAGACAGATCATTTTGCAGAACGAGCAGATGTAAAATCCAAACTTTTGTATGGTAATCCACAAGATTGTCCTAATCCATTAGTGTCGGTAATTATGCCGGTGTATAATAGACCGGATACATTTCCAGAGTCTCTGCAATCGGTGTTGAATCAGCAATGTGATTTTCCGTATGAAATCGTTGTGGTGGACGATAAGACGGATTGTGGTAGAACAGAGAGTCAGGATATAGTAGAAGCAACGAAAGCAAAGAATATCATGTACTACCGACATGCAAAAAACTTGGGCATGTTTGATAACTGGAATAGAGGTATATGGTTATCAAGAGGTAAATATGTAACATATTGTCATGATGATGATGTGCTATTGCCAAATGCTTTACAGCGTCTAGTTGACTTACAGAAGCAAATAGGAGAGAAACCATGTATATTCTCAAAATATAACATGATAGATGAAGACGGGAACTTTATCCGCGAATACAATTATCCTAACAAAAAAGGGCTTAAAACAGAAGTGAGCGATTGCCCATTTACATTATTTGACCATTTTTGTGGACCTGTAGGATTCGGAGTCGGGTGCTTATTCAATAGGAATTGTATGTTAGAGATAGGAGGATACGATAGAGACTACTATCCGTCGGCAGACAATGCGTTGCAGGCAAAATATACATACTATTATGGTTCATATTTAAATAATATTCCAACCTTCAATTATAGAATTGGCATAGGAAATACAAGTAGCGCTAAAACGTGTCTTAAGGCACGCGAAGCAACACACGCTGTGCGTGAAGAAGTTGCTCGTAAATTAAGGATTCCATATATTTTGCTACTTCCATATCTTAACTCAATGCATAGATTAGTTCCTTATATATTAGCGAGGAACTATAGAGTTGAGGATACCAGTTCTTTCCCTCCTTGTAAATGGTATGATATGATTATTAAAAACATATACTTTAATTATATGTCCCGTAACAAATGGTATAGTTTTAAATGAAACATTTATTAATCATAGGAGCAAGAGGATTTGGGCGTGTAGTGTGTGATTTAGCATGCGAGATGCCCGAGTATCAAAAAGAATTTGACATCAAAGGTTTCTTGGATGATAAAGCTGATGCATTGGAAGGATATGACAATTATCCTCCTATTGTCGGAACTGTAGAATCGTATGAAATACAGCCAGATGATGTATTCATTTGTGCATTAGGGGATGTTCATTATAAGAAGCATTATGCAGAGTTAATTCTTAATAGAGGTGGGCAATTTATAAGTATTATTCATTCATCTGCGCATATTGGCCATAATGTCCAAATCGGAAGAGGTTGCATTATTGCAGGAAATGTGTGGATAGATAGTGATACAAAGATTAGAGATTTTGTAACTCTTCAAACCGGCGCTTTGATTGGGCATGATTGCCTTATAGATAGCTGGTCCATAATAGATAGTGCATGCTTTCTCGGTGGCTTTGTACATATTAAAGAATCAGTAACGGTACATCCTCATAGTTGCATTATTCCGCATAAGACTGTGCATAGTAATGCTATTGTAAACATAGCGAGTGTGGTTATTCGTGATGTGAAGGAAAATTCGATTGTGATGGGTAATCCTGCACGAGAAATGATAGTTCCGAAAATAAACAAATAAAAATATACAATTATGACAAATTTAGAAAAGTACAATGAGGTTTTTTGTAAAACCTTTGAAATTACAGAAGACAAGCTTGCGGGCTTGAAGTATCAGGACATTGATGCGTGGGACTCTGTTGGCCACATGACATTAGTGGCTAATCTTGAAGATGCATTCGACATCATGATGGAGACGGATGACATCATCGATTTGAGCTCCTATGAGAAAGGACAAGAGATACTTGCTAAAAACTACGAAGTAGAGTTCTAACATGCTTGCAGGAAAGAACATAGTTGTCACCGGAGCCATACAAGGCATAGGACGTGCTACGTTGGATTATTTTTCACAGAACCATGCGAATGTGTGGGCTTGTGCTCTGCAACCATCGGATGAATTCGAAGCGCATTGTCAGCAACTCGCTCGGGAGAATGGCGTATGGGTGAGGCCGGTGTATTTTAATTTGCTTGATCTGGAGCAGATTAAGGCGGCAGTGAAAGAGATTATGAAAGACAAGCAGCCGGTGGATGGATTAGTTAACATTGCCGGTATGACTAAAGATGCAATCTTCCACATGGTTTCGATGGATGATTTACATCGTGTCTTTGAAGTGAATTTCTTTTCGCAGATCTATTTTACTCAGTCCATTACCAAACTAATGCTTCGTAATCCGAATAAAAGTAGTGTGGTATTTGTTAGTTCCATTACTGCTATTGATGGAAACGTTGGTCAGTTGAGTTATGGGGCAAGTAAGGCTGCGTTGATTGGCGCGATGAAGACACTCTCCAAAGAGTTGGCATCGAAAGGTATCCGCGTGAATTGTATCGCACCGGGTGTGATTGACACGGATATGAATAAGATTGTGCCGCAAGAAGTTCTTGACGAGAAGTTGAATATATCCGACTTGAAACGTATTGGTAAACCAGAAGAGGTGGCAAGTACGTTAGCCTTCCTTGTCTCTGATCTATCTACCCATATTACCGGACAAGTTTTACGAATTGATGGAGGAATCAAATGATGAAAAAGCTATTAGAAGGTAAGAATGCCATTGTGACTGGAACGGCACGTGGTATAGGGCACAAGGTAGTAGAGGTGTTTGCAATGCACGGAGCTAATGTGTGGGCATGTGCAAGAACGCAGACTGATGAGTTTGAAGCATATTGTAAATCGTTGAGTGAGCAGTATGGTGTTATTGTAGAACCGATATATTTCGAGTTAACCGATAAGGAGCAAATTGTGCAAGCGGTTAAGTCGATTCGTGGTTCACAACGTCAGATAGATATCTTGGTGAATAATGCCGGCATCACGTACAATGCCTTATTCCAAATGTCGAACGAGGAGCAGATTCGCCGCACAATGGATGTCAATTTTGTAGCACCTTATTTGTTCTCGCAGTATATTATCAAGTTGATGCTTCGTACAGGAGGAGGTAACGTGGTGAATATCGCGTCATCAGCAGCATTGGATGGCAACTCTGGTCGTTCTATCTATGGAGCAAGCAAAGCGTCAGTGGTTTGTGCGACAAAAGCCATGGCAGAGGAGTTGGGTAGTAAAAATATCCGCGCTAATTCCATAGCTCCCGGTATAACCCAAACGGATATGCTTTCTAGTATGACAGACGAGGTGATAGCAGAGACGGTTAATGCTACGGATAGTAAGGAAGCCGGTACTACCACGGATATTGCGAATGCATGTTTGTTCTTAGCCTCTGATTTATCATCGTATATAACAGGACAAGTATTGCGTGTAGATGGCGGAATGTAACAATCCAATATTGAACGAACAATGCCGTGCATTGCGGCAAAGTATCATAGAAACGGCTCACCAGACATCAGCGGGTGCGCATTTTGGAGGCAGTTTGTCAATGGTAGAAATCCTGGTCGCACTATACAATAAGGCGACTATCTCTGCCAATGAGCATCGTGATAGAGTTATATTGAGCAAAGGACATGGTGCTTTAGCATTGTATTGCGTACTCAAACAAAAAGGCATACTGACGGAAGATGATTTGCAATCGTTTGAACAGAATGGAACGGAGTTTTTTGCTCATGCTAAACGAAATCCTACAAAAGGGATCGAGTTCTCAGGAGGAAGCCTTAGTTTGGGTGTGTCCTTTGCTGTCGGTGTTGCATTAGCATGTCGCGAAAAGCAACTGAATAACCATATTTATGTTCTCTTGGGAGATGGTGAGTGCAACGAAGGACTTGTTTGGGAGAGTATCATGTCGGCTGCCAATTACAGACTGAACAATATGACTTTTATCATTGATAGGAATCGTATGCAGTCGGATGGTGCGGTTGATGAGGTAATGAAAACTGATAATCTGGCAGACAAAATGAAAGCCTTTGGATGCGAGACGATAGAGGTTGACGGGCATGATGTTGAAGCTTTGATGAAAGCATTTGATGTTAATTCCGATAAACCCATCGCGATAATCGCCAATACCATCAAAGGTAAAGGTGTATCGTTCATGGAGAATGTAGCGCAATGGCATCACGCAAGCATAAGTGAAAAGCAGTACCAACAAGCAATAGAGGAGGTGTGTCATGGACAACTTTAATGCACGAGTAGTGTCGCGATTGGGACAAGCCGGATCGGTTTTCGGTTTGGCATTGCCGGAGTACATGAGTAAGCATGGTGGTGTTAAGGTCGTCTCTGCTGACATGTCTCGTCCAGCAGGTTTGGATCGGTTTAAGAACCAATACCCTAACGATTTCTATAACACCGGTATTGCGGAGCAGAATATGTTAGGCGTAGCAGCCGGTTTGGCTTCGGAGGGATATACAACGGTGGCAGAGGCTCAAGCATGCTTTTTGTCCATGCGTAGTTTTGAGCAAGTGCGGCAGTATATGGGGTATATGCAATTCCCGATTGTATGTGTGGGTATCAACTCCGGTTTCTCATTGACGTTCTTTGGTAACTCGCATTATGCAATAGAGGATATGGCCATTATGCGTGCTATCCCCAATGTGATAGTGCTTTCGGCTTCGGATGCTTCTATGGCAGTGGCGCTATTTGAGAAAGCACTGAATATGCATGCACCGGTTTATCTACGTCTGGCAGGAGGTTTGAACTCTCCGATTGTGTATAATGAGCAGCCGGATGTGCGGAGTGGTGGTTCTAATGTGTTGCGAGAAGGAAAAGATGTTGTATTGTTGGCAACCGGTTCTATGGTGCATAATGCGCTACAAGCGGCAGAATTGCTATCACAACAAGGTGTAGAAACCAAAGTGGTAGATATATATTCTCTTAAACCAATTGACAAGGAGCAGATTGAGAGCGCTATAAAGAGTAAACTGGTTGTTACAATAGAGGAACATAACATTATAGGAGGATTAGGTGGAGCAGTGGCGGAACTACTAGCAGGTATGGGTTCTAATACGAAATTGTTACGTTTAGGAGTAAAAGATCAATTTGCAACAGTTGGAGATTATACGTATCTGCTTGCGCAGAATAGGCTAACGGCAGATTTAATAGCTGAAGATGTTTTGAAAAACCTATGATTTTTGATATAGATAAATATGGTTCTCGTCTTGCTATCATCGCGGATGATGGTACTCGGCTGACTTATGATGAGTTGGCGGAGAGAGTGGTTGCAAAAGCAAAAGAGTTGCAGAAAGGTGTGCTGCAATTCTGTTTGTGCAAGAACTCGATTGAGAGTATTGTGGAGTACTTGGCATGTTTGGAAGCTGGTTCACCGGTGGTGTTGCTGGATGCGACCAAAGATCAAGAGACAATTGAGAACCTGCGGAAGATATACAAACCCGGAGAAACGAAATGTCATCCGGTTTTGGCGCTATGTCTGACTACCAGTGGTAGTACCGGTTCGCCGAAGTTAGTGCGGCTAACGAAACGCAACATTCTCGCTAATGCGGAGTCGATTGCGGAATATCTGCACATTGATACCAACGAACGACCTATCACGATGCTGCCGATGTACTACTCGTATGGTCTGAGCATCATCAATAGTCATCTGCTCAAAGGTGCTACGATTCTGCTGACGGATAAGACATACGCGCAGCGAGAGTTCTGGAATTTTCTCAAAGAGAACGAAGCTACCTCGATGTCCGGAGTTCCTTATACATGGGAGTTGCTGAGGCGATTGCGGTTCATGAGGATGGATCTGCCTTCCGTCAAGACCATGACGCAAGCCGGAGGCAAGCTGAATGCCAAGATCGCCAAAGAATATATCCAATGGGCGAAGTCGCAAGGCAAGCGTTTTATTGTGATGTACGGTCAGACGGAGGCTACTGCGCGAATGAGTTATCTGCCGTGGGAACGCGCAGAGGAGAAGTATGCTTCGATAGGTGTGGCGATACCCGGAGGACAGTTCTCGTTGGCAGAGGACGGTGAACTGATTTACCAAGGTGAGAACGTTAGCTTAGGTTATGCGGAATGTGCGGAAGATCTGATGAAAGGGGATGAGAACCATGGGGTGCTGCATACGGGAGACATGGCGCGTGTGGACGAGGATGGGTTTTATTATATCACCGGACGCAAGAAGCGTTTTGTGAAGGTATGGGGCAATCGGTGCAACTTGGATCAGGTGGAGCAGTTGGTGAAGCCGATCACGACGACATGCGCTTGTGCTGGTGTCGATGACCATATCACGGTGTTTGTGACCAAAGACGGATTGGAGAAAGAAATCAAGGATTTGCTTGCTGCCAAGACAGGATTGAACCCAATTGCATTTGCCGTGAAAGTCATTGAGAGTATTCCTGTCACAGCATCAGGAAAAATCGATTATCAGTTATTACAGGCATGGATATAAACGAGATATTAGAAATAGCACCATATTCCTTGGGCAAGGAGGAGAAGCATCGCTTGCTGAATGCGCGATTGCAGGAACTAACGCGCGTACATTATAATGCGTGTACGCCTTACGCGCGTATGATGGATGCCGTGGGGCTGGATATTCAGAACCTTCCGGACTATGAGCAACTGCCGTTCCTGCCGGTGCGCTTGTTTAAGGAGTTGGAGTTGCGCAGTTGTGCTGCGGAAGAAGTGGTGAAAACCATGACTTCTTCAGGAACGACCGGACAACAGGTGAGTAGGATCTTTTTGGATCGGAATACATCCGCTTTGCAGACCAAGTGCCTTACGAAAATTGTGAGCGAATGGCTTGGTACAAAGCGTGTACCCATGCTGATTCTGGATAGTTCGGCAGTGATTAAAAACCGTGCGATGTTTTCGGCTCGTGGTGCCGGAATATTAGGTTTCTCAATGTTCGGAACCAAACGGCAATATGCGTTGAATGAAGAGATGGAGCTGGACATCGAGGGACTGAAAGCGTTTCTTGATGAACATGCCGGTGAACGAATATTTCTCTTTGGCTTCACTTTCATGATTTGGCAGCATTTCTATAAAAAGCTGCTGGAGACCGGTTATCATCCGGATTTGTCGCAAGGAGTGCTGATACATGGAGGTGGATGGAAAAAGTTGGTGCAAGAGCAAGTCTCTCCGGCTGAGTTCAAGCAACGGTTGCATGAAGTGTGCGGCATTAAGCCGGAGAATGTGCATGACTACTACGGCATGGTGGAGCAAACGGGAACGATTTATATGGAATGTGAGTGCGGGCATCTGCACGCACCGATTTTCTCGGATGTGCTGATTCGCAGGCCGTTGGATTTCTCACTCGCAGAAATAGGGGAAGAAGGTATTATTGAGGTAGTCAGCGTTCTGCCGGAGAGTTATCCGGGACATGTCCTTCTGACCGAAGATAAGGGTGTGATACTTGGTGAAGATGACTGTCCGTGTGGCAGAAAAGGCAAGTATTTTAAGATCATTGGACGTTTGAAAAATGCAGAGATTCGCGGATGTTCAGATACGTACGCAGCAAAGTTTAAGTAAATGAAAGAGATCAATAATATAGAATGGCTTCATGGCTCCATGGAAGCATTGGATGAACGTCCATTAGTGCCTTTTGCAGAGGAAGTGATTGAAGACTTGGATACCTTGTCTAAGGCATTAATGAAAGATCCGGCATCGCGTCAATTTCCTGATGTGGTGACATTTGCGTTCTTCTGTCGGCGAGGGAATTTGATGAAGTTGAAGGAGCAATATCAATTTCCAATTTCAAATGTCCAATGTCAGATCTGCCTCGGAAGAGGCCTAATCTTCCACATTGCTCCATCCAACGTGCCGGTGAATTTTGCCTATTCTGTGGTTGCCGGATTATTAGCCGGAAACACCAACGTTGTACGTGTGTCGCAGAAGCAGTTCCCGCAGGTGGATATCATAGTGAAGCACATGCGTGAGATAGGAATGAAACGGTTGGCAGTAGTGCGATATCCGCATGACAGCAATGCGAACGAAGTGTTCTCCGCGGCATGTGATGTGCGTGTGATATGGGGTGGAGATGGCACTATTGCGGAACTGCGCAAGAATGCACTTGCGCCTCGTTCGTTTGATATCTGCTTTGCGGATCGTTATTCGATTGCAGCCATCAACTCGGATAAGATTATTTCTGAAAACTATATTCTAAATACTGAAATCTTGAAGCAGCTCGCTGAACGCTTCTATAATGACACCTATCTCTTTGACCAAAACGCATGTTCCGCTCCGCATCTGGTGGTATGGACGGGTAATCATGTCGATGAAGCGAAGAAATTGTTCTGGGATGCCGTCCAGCAAGTGACAGAGCAGAAATATCAGTTCCAGGAAGTGATGGCTGTAGATAAGCTTACAGCGTTATATAAACAATCATGTGCGATGCCGACAAACGAGGAGCAGACGAAGAATAACCTCTTGCGACGTGTGGAAATCGCGAAACTGTCGACTGACATCGATTCATTCCGTTGTGCCAGTGGGTACTTTACGGAATACACTGCGTCCTCATTGGATGAGATTGCTCCGATTGTAAACAACAAGTACCAGACCTTGGCATATTATGGCTTTGAGAAGCAAGAACTGGAGGACTTTGTGCTGCGTAACCGACTGATAGGCATCGATCGGATTGTTCCCTTTGGCGAGACAACGGCTTTCTCGCTGACTTGGGACGGAATGAACTTAATTGAACGAATGAGTAGGATAGTGGATTTATTATGATATACGCACCGGTTTTAATACCAACATTGAATCGATATGAGCATTTGAAGCAATGCTTAGAGTCGTTGTCGCGTTGCACATGGGCAGACAAGACGGAAGTCTATGTGGCGCTTGATTATCCTCCTGCAGATAAGTGGGATAAATATACACCTGGATGGGAGAAGAATAGGGATTGGCTCCGTTCTGTCGGGGATATGGGGTTCAAGAAACTGCATGTCATCGAGCGGACGGAGAATTATGGGATTTGGACGAGCAAACGTAGCAATGCGGATGCCTTAGTGGAGGAAGTAACAAAGGAACATCCATACTTTATCTTTACCGAAGATGATAATGTGTTCTCGCCATGTTTCTTGGAGTACATGGATAAGGGCATCGAGAAGTTCAAGGATGATGAATCAGTAATGGCATTATGCGGGTATGGGTATTCGTATCCTATCAAACAAGATAGAAATACCTTTTACAGACAAGCTGTTAATTTCTCGGGTTGGGGATGCATGTTGTTTAGAGACCATTATCCGACGCAAGTTAACTACCAATACATGCGGAAGTTCTTTTCGATTGAGACTTGTTGGAATTTGTATAAAAAGTATGGTACGCGAAAGTTAGCTACTTACTTGGGAAATTGCAGTAAGAGCGGTGGGAATATCACAATGATTGATGTCAATATTTCTTTGGTAGGAACGTTATTGGGGAAAGATTTTATCATGCCTACGGTGTCGTTAGTAAGGAATATAGGAGCGGATGGAAGCGGAATAAACTTTATAGGTACACCAGACGAAGATCCGGTAAGTGCGATGCTGTTGAGCCAGAAGATTTCTGATTCCACAACGTTTGAGTTTAGCGGATCCGGATATGAGCATTATGATGAGAACCGAGAAATCTTGGTGAAAAATCATTGGAAACAGTTATCCAATTGGAAGTTGATGAAGGTTATGGTAAAAACGTTGGCGAAGAGGATATTGAGAGGATAATGAATAGTCGATAGATAAACAGAATTTTAGAATTTAGATTTTAAATTTGTATATGGAAACAAAACAAAAAATAGGTATATTAACTCTCCATCGAGCACTGAATTATGGTGCCGTATGGCAATGCTATGCTCTCAAGCATACATGTGAGTCATTTGGCAAGGAGGTGGAAACGATAGATTTTAATCCATATGGAGACTATAAAGCGATATGGGCTATAGGAAAGCGACCATCGGTTGCATATCGATATTTATTATGGTTAAGGCAATTTAACAATTTTGTAAAAAATAGGCTTAATCCAACCCATCATATAGTCTCTCACGAGTGGATAGTGAATAATCCACCTAAGGACGATATATATATAGTGGGTTCAGACACCGTTTGGTCAGACATAGTAGCAGGCCAATTTTTAGATTCGTATTTGTTGGATTTTGCTCCTTCAAATGTGAAGCGTATAGCATATGCTGCTTCTACAGGCGGCAATCCATTGATTGTGAACAAATATCAATTGGGTGAGTTGCGTAAGTTCACTGCCATCTCTATACGTGAGAAACAAGCAGTACCTGATGTGCAATCCAAGGTAGATATACCGGTGGTAGATGTCTGCGACCCAACATTGTTACTGAAAGCAGAAGAGTATGAGATGATGGAGAAAAAAACGCTCTGGTTGCCGAAGCACTATATGGTGTACTTTGATTTAGCCGGGGATTCGTTTTGTGCTGAAACAGCGAAAAAAATCAGTAAAGAGCTTGGACTTCCAATATTGAATTTGGCAGGTAGGTTTAAACGATGGGCACGGTATAACTATATAGCACCTACTCCTGAGCAGTGGTTATACATCATGCATCATGCAGACTATATATGTACCAATAGTTTTCATGGAGTGGCATTTTCGATAATTTATCGTCGTCCGTTTATTAGTTGTGCTGCGCAAGTAGGAGGACGAGTCAAGACCAATGGGAGGGTGCTGAACTTATTGGATCAAACAAATTTAAAAGATAGGTATATTACCGATATTGATGGGGCGCAGAAGATTCTTGAACAAGAAATTAAATTTGATGATAAAGCGATAGATACGTATCAGAATCGTTCGATAGAATGGCTCAAAAATGCTATAGAAAAATGAAACAAACAAAGAATGATAGAGGAATCCAGATTCGTCGAAGAATAAAAGCATTCTTCGGACGCTGGTTAAGTCTGCGTCGATCCTGGTGGCGCTTTGTGAAGAACGCTAATTGTGATTACTATGCAAGTCAGAAACGATTTGTGTATATCCTCACAAACAACTATCATGTGATAGAGAAATGTCTTGCCATGCCTAACTTCGAACCCGGGCATGGAAAGGAAAGGGTAGAGGTAGTGGTAGGAGATTTGTTTAAGTACCGTGAATTAGGATTTGATTTGCAGCATCCGCAGTATATCGCAGCTATGCAAGCGGTGCAAGAATATGACCAAGTGCATAAGGAGTTGGGATATGCTTTGCCGGATGAATTGCAAACTGATATAGACCGGTTGTTAGAAGGAACGAATATTCCGGAACATCACCAGCCGCATGTGACAAGGAAGGAATTCTTCGCGCATATAGACGGAGGCTTTGAGAAGTTTGCTCGTTCGAGACATAGCGTACGCGCGTATTCCGATAAGAATATAGATGACGGGACAGTGAGAGCGGTTGTTGACTTGGTGCGTACAACACCTACTGCCTGCAATCGTCAGCCGAATAAGACGTATGTGCTCGGAGATAAGGCTATGATAAATCAAATTGCAGTATTGCAAGGAGGAGGACGAGGATGGGCTGAGAATGCCAATAAGATGTTTATCGTAACATCTTCAGTGGAGCCATTCGGATTTAACGAGCCGATGGAGACATATAAGGCTGGGGGAATGTATGTTATGAATCTGCTATATGCGTTGCATGCTTATCATATAGGCACATGTCCCCTGATGTGGAAAGGAGAGAAAAGATCGGATGAACAATTAAGGAAGATGTTAGGCGTACCGCTTAATGAAGAAATCATTATGATTATTGCAGCCGGTTACCCGTTAGATGAGTTTACGTATGTTACATCAATACGTAATCCATTGGATGAATCATTGGTAATAATCAAATAGAAATCATTATAATATGAATATTATCCAAATAGGGAGTTATCCGATAAGTGCAGAATGCATCCATGGTGGCGTGGAAGCATCTGTGTATGGCCTGGTGCTGGAGTTGGCGAAGAACCATACGGTGGATGTATTTGATGTGCCGCGTATCGGGGAGAAATATAGAGTAGAATGCTATGGGAACTTGACCATTCATCGGTACGCCAATCCGGGTATGCATAATAAGGATGCTGTGCAGCGGCTGAAAGAGATTGTACGTGATATAGTGGCGCTTGGTCCGGAGGTGTGTCACGTACATGGGACGAATGCCTTTAGCAAAGAGGTTTATTTCGCGTTGAAACAGCATGGTGTCAAGATGATGCTGACGGTGCATGGGTTATTGCAGGAGGAGAAGAAACAAGCATTGATGCGTAAGCCATCATTGAAGGCACTATATCAATACATCGTGCAATCGCGAGATGAACGAGAATTATTAGAGGCAGCTCCGAGAATCATTGTGGATACTGTATATGTGGAGGATAAACTAAAGGCGTATGGATTGAAGTATGTGCCGGAAATGTATGTGATTCCGCAAGGGATCGATGAAACGTTCTATGGAATAAAATGTAATCCTAAGAGCAATGTGATATTATGTGTAGGTGCCATTGCTCCGCGCAAGGGTCATATCTATACGGTGGAGTTGTTTGAGAAATTGCGTGCAAAGGATATTGATGCAAAATTGCGGATTCTTGGTTCGTTAGCGGATAAAGGATACTATGAGCAATTAAAGCAGAAAATATCGGCGAGCAAGTATAAAGAGGATATAGCGCTGGAAGCCAATCTGCCAAGAGAAGAACTGCTGAAAGCATACGCAGAGGCGAAGCTGTTTGTCTTGCATAGCCGTGAGGAATCGCAAGGTATTGTCTTTGCCGAAGCGATGGCAACCGGCTTGCCGGTCGTAGCAACAAAGATCGGTGGTATTCCGTATGTGGTAGCGGGTGGCAAGAGCGGTTTTCTATGTCCGTATGGAGATGTGGATGTTATGGCTCAAAATGCGGAATTATTACTAACAGATGAGGAGATATGGCAAGAATTTTCCTCTGCGGCTAAAGAGATCGCAAAGGGGTATCGGTGGAGAGATATAGCGGAGCGGATAGTGAGATTGTATAGGGATTAGGGCGCGGAGCTGAATGAGACGAACCGGAGGTTCACCAACTTTGCCCATCACGCAATGGATAGGCATCATCTTCGGTTTGCTAACGATGATTGCCTTCGAATGGACATGCCGCGACTCAGACCAAGCACCTGTACCGCATAAGTGGTGGATATACTACATCCTCATTGCTGCGATATGGTGGTACGCCCCATCATTTAGTACGGACTTTATCTATTTCCAATTTTAATTGAAACAATATATTTTTTGACATTTTTTGTAAGTTATGAAATAACATTTTTTATAAGGTGGAGAAGTGCTTTGACTTAGCACTTCGAAAATCGGAACGTTAATCGTATCCTTGTGGTTAAGAAAAGGGAAGGCTGTCGGGGAGACTAGCCAACCGAGAGAGAACACCTCCAGTGTTTTTGAAGTGATTGAAGTAATCGTACC
>JAEEGL013325225.1_pt1 | contig 41933 bp, 21 predicted proteins | sample 9134231 | NCBI WGS metagenome assembly JAEEGL01 (sample SAMN16246548, study PRJNA631951) | gut metagenome | biome: gut microbiome; feature: rumen; material: fiber-attached | host: Bos | place: Iran: Karaj | collected 2018-10
CCAATGGCTACATACCTGTATCGGTTCCCCACAACATATACGGTCTCATTCAACCGGTATCGCAACTTCTTTGCAAGTTTGCTTTGGAAATACTGTGCCAGCTGACACTGATAGAGCATATCAATCCTGAAATCCTGTTCAAGCCTGTCACTGACAATCAATGAGTGTTTTTCACCCCATTCGGCCACAGCACAGGAAGCCAAGGATGCAAAAGGTGTACAACGGGCCGACATTCTGACAAGATATTTCAGGGCAGAAACCTTCACCCTGTTCCTGTCCTTCAAATCTGTTATTTTTCCATCAGCCAGTCTCTCGCACTGTTCATGCAATGCGGGAGATGAGAAAAGCAAGGCATTCTTGAATTCGTTGCTAATTAAAAAGCGCATTAACTCGCGCTCGTCTTGCATGACTGTTTCAAGCACCTTAAGTGGATATCTCGGAAAGCGCATGACGAATCTCGCTGTGGGACGGTATGTGATGCCAGACTTATTCATAAGGTTCCAAAAGAAGAAATCTATTTAGTGGAGTCTTGATGCCTATTGTGTCAAGCAGATAAAGGCCAACTCCAGCAGTACCTACAAGGATTCCATTCCCCTCTTCATATTTTCCGTCAAGACCAGAGAGATGACTGAATCGGGCATTTCCGTTTACAAACTCTGCTTTTTTGAGTGTCTGATTTCTCCAGTATTCAGCTGTGTCGAGGAAGAGTCGGGAAGAATGGAGTTGCGCCAGATAATCGAAAAATGCACCCACGCCAGCAGTACCGTGACAGACAGTCGCATCATATAGGCTGTTTTCTATTAAATCACGCCTAGATGCGGCCGAATGTTGAAAGACTTCTAATGCCAACTGACTTCTTTTAGCTACCAGTAGGGCCTGTGCCACGCCAAGGTCTCCATAACACCATGCCAGGCGGCTTTTGGCTGGATGAGCAGAATCAACAGAGGTCATAGGAAACCAGCTCCCAAATCTGTTGGGGTCAAGCCTGTTGTAGTTCAAATAATTCACAGCACCTGTCACAATATGTTCTAATTTAGAAGTCTCGTTATTGGAAAGTGTCGACAGTTGACCGATGCGTGAAAGCAGAATGATTGTGCTTGACAATCCATGTGAAAGAGATATGTTATAGCGCTTTACGAGTTTCTTTTCGGGCAGTGGCCACCTGAGGGCATCGCCAGTTTCTTCACAAGTGGCTGCGAGGTAATCTGCAATTTTCATGAGTGGCCTCAATCCCACGCCACTGTTCCTGTATCGCATGAGCCAGTAGAATCCTAAACCGATGAAACCATGAAGGAAATCGTGGCGATTTGAGCGGAAATCGTCTTGCTGCTGCACCAGTATTGCTTTATCAAACGCTTCTATGGCTTCGTTCACGCCCTGCATGAATCCGTCACGTTGCAACTCGTTTAAGCCGATGGCAAGCCCAGCCAGCCCATTGCAATAAGATGCAATGGGTTTCATCATGCTCATGTTGGCCAACATCCTGTCGGTCAATTGTTCGGCAATGGTGAGATATTCGGGATTGACTCTAGAATAATAATATAGGAATAGGATCTCACCGAAATGGCCTCCGAGTAGGCTATAATTTAGTGTGTCTGTCGATTCCAGTTTCTGTCGAACCGTCTTGGCCACTCCTTCAAGTATTATTTCTATCTCTTTCATAATTGTTTTCATTATATAATTATGGTGACATGTTAGGGCACGGTGAACTGGCCTTCAAAGTCGTGGTTCCAGGAGGTGGAGATTTCGATGACATAGTCACCGCTGGAGAGGGATGACACATCGATGGTGCCACCGCTTGGCTTTGTGTCGGTAATCACCACGTTCCACCAGTCATCGTAAATGGTCACATAATAGGTTGCATTGACATAATCCACAATGGTAATAATGCCGGACACATAATTATAATACACGTCAGGCATGTCGGCGGGGATGTTCCACTCAGAGTGAGGTGTTGGGGTCTTAATTACAACTTGGCTTTCGTATGGATTACCTTTGATTTCAGCCAGTCCCGGAATCGACAAAAGCACAAAAAATAAATTAAAGATAATTTTGTTCATAGTACATTGGTTTTAGAGTAATGCTGCAAAGTTAGACTACTCATATAGCCACAACCAAATTTTAAAGGTTATGAAATCGACCCAACTACGACTGATAATCAGGAGGTTAGAAAACCAATGTACCTAAAGGAAAGATAAGGTTTTGAAAAACAGTATATTATATTTTCAAGCCCTGTTTATTAATCATTGTGAAATACCCCCCATTTTGTAAAAAACCGTTAATAAAATCATCGATATTCTGCGTTTTTCCTGTCACACTATTCAATATATAGGTTTTATAAGAGCTCACGGTTTTAATATTAGAAAGGTCGAGACACACTTTTATCACCTCATTTGACAGCTTAAGGCATGATAAACCGATGAATCTGATTTTGTCTTCAGAAGCCTCAGGATAATTTTTCCTGACATAAGAAATGATGCCATTGAATCCAAGGTTTGCCACCTTCTCCACATTTATCCAAAAATCGTTGCTCAGTTCTCCAATTCTAAGGTTAAACCTTTTCCGTGTAGTGAAAATGGCATTCAAGAATGAGATATTCTCATCATCACACTTCAGTTTTTCGGTCAATTCACGTAACACAGCATGGTGACATGCAAGGATTTCTGGAGTATTGACATATTCCTTGTTGGCGGCAGTTTTTAGGGCTGCTTTTGCGAGGGCTTTTTTCCTTTCAATCTCTAAACGCTCTTTATCTGTAGTCAACTGTTTGTTGTCTGTCGCCAACTGGTCATTTTCTTTTTCCAGTTGTTGTAAGCTCATTTTAGCCATTTCCTGTTCAAGAGCAAGGCGTTGCATTTCAGACTGTATTAAGCCTTTCTCAGTATTGGCTATCTTTATCTGCCTCTTGATGATATGGTACCGCTGCAATAACAGCAATAGCAACAACAGCAATAGCAGAGAAATGAATATAAAAAGAAATTGATTAAATTTAAGCCTTGAGTTCTTAAGTTTAAGAAGTGTGTTATTATATTTCTCTTCTGTTTCCTTCAATTGAACCTGATAGGAATTGAGTATCGCCATCTCGGCAATGCTGTCGCCTTTAAAAGCAAAAGTCGAATAGTTGCGGTAATCGCCTTTTGCGCGATACAATTCCGATAAGGCATCAAACCATTCAATACTGTCCACTTTGTTCTGCGGAGCCGGCAGCAGTTTCATATAATACTCTGCCGAATCGGCCATGCCGAGTTTGGCATAGGACTTGATGCCAAAGGAAATATAGCGTGTGCCATTGTATGCGCCTTGATTCTCTCGATATATCTGCGTGGCAATGTCTTTGGCTTTCTCATGTTCATTTGTCAGAGTATATAAACCGCAAAGTTTGTCAAGAGCATCATAATAATTATAAGTAAGTCCATGTTTTTTGGAAAAGCTGATAGCCTGCTGCAGGTAGTACAGAGCACTGTCGTTGTTATTCGTGCGGTAAAGCCCACCGATGTTAGTGAGACACACAGCCTGCCAGTAAATGTCGCCAGCTTTGCGGAAATGATACAAAGCCAGTTTATTGCGAACGATATCGGTAGAATCGGTAGTATATTCCACCGCATAAATTCCAGCGATGCGTCCATTCACATAACCGAGGTTATAGTGGTCGTTGGGTGAGATTTCTTGCTCTGCCTGAAGATACCACTGCATGGCCTGCTGGGGGTGGCCGAGTTCCTCGGCTACGGCACCGCTATAGATAAGGGTGCGGGTGTAGCGTTCGTGGTCGGTATCAGAACTGTGGTGGTCGGCATAGTAGTTGCGGGCGATTTCCATCAGGCCACTGTCGGCTGGCTCGGTCACATAGCACTTGTAGTGCGCCTGCACGAGGAGCAGGGCATGGCGGGCACGCAGGGCTTCGTCGGCCTGCAAAGCATGGGCGGTGTCGAGCGCGAGCATCTGCCGCAGGGCAGCACTGTGGGCGGCGGTGTCACTGGTGCGCAGCAGCGAGTCGGCGCGATCAAGCTCCGCCATGACGCGCGCATCGTGGCTGCCCCCACAGCCCACGAGCAGGGCAGCGAGCAACAAGAAAGCAATTAATATGACCGGCAAGTGCTTCACTTATTCTTATTCAATTAATTACTCGCGATGATTATCCTTATCAACAACGGTTTAGAAGGCGTTTTTGTCGCCGAAGATGGCTTTGTAGATGGTGAGGAAGATGATTTTGATGTCGAGCATGAAGTTCCAGTTCTCGGCATACCACACATCATATTCCACGCGCTTTTCCATTTTCCAGAGTTCGTCGGTCTGGCCGCGATAACCGTTGACCTGTGCCCAACCGGTGATGCCCGGCTTGATAGTGTGGCGCAGCATATACTTGTCGATAAGGGCACTGTAGGCCTCGGTGTGCTTGGTCATGTGCGGGCGCGGCCCCACTACCGACATCTCGCCTTTAAGCACATTCCAGAACTGCGGCAACTCGTCGATGCTTGTCTTGCGCAGGAAATTGCCCAGTCGGGTCTTGCGGGGATCATTCTTGGTGGCCTGCTTGGTGTCGGAATCGCTGTTGACACGCATGGTGCGGAACTTGTAGCACACAAAGGGTTCGCCACGCAAGCCGGTTCGCTCCTGCTTGAAGAAGATGGGGCCCGGCGAGGTGACCTTGATGGCGACAGCCACAGGAATGAGGATGATGGGCGACAAGATGAGTGCGATGAGCGACATGAGCAGGTCGAATGTGCGCTTGAGCAAAGCGTTGAAGGGATTGCTCAAGGGATAAGGCCGCACCGACAGGATGGGGATATTGCCCAATGAGTAGAGTTCGAAACGGCGGGTGATGTAGCGACCCAACTGAGGAATGTAGAAGAAGTCGACGGCATTGCGCTCGGCCATCTTCATGAGCCGGTGCACCTCGTCGTTATCGGCATCGGGGATAGCGCAGTACATCTCATCAATCAAGTTGTCCTTCAAGAAAGGTTCCAGGTCGTTGAGATTGCCTTTGTAATTCTTCATGTTGCGGCCCTTGTCGCTATTGTCAAACACGCCCTCTATGCGGTAGCCATAGCCCAAGTCCGATGCCAGTTCCTCCATGAGCCTGTGCGCCACATTGCCGCTACCAATGACGACGATGCGCTTGTAGTTGTAACCGCTTGTGCGATACATCTTGAGCAGGCGGCGCGAGAAAATCCACCACAACGACAGCACCACGAAGAACGCCACATAGAACTTGACAATGGTCCTCCACGACACACTGTCGTAGTCAAGGAAATAGATGAGCGACAGGAAGATAACTGCATGAAGCATGACCGCTTTCACCACCTGCATGAGCACTTGGTCGGCATAGACCACGCGGCGCTCATGAATGTCGGAGAAGAAATAGGCCACCACAAAATAGGACAGGTTCAACAGCATCCACACCTGCTTGGAAAAGAACACGCCGTTTGCCGGTTCAAACCAGCAAACCACGAGGTAGATGATATTCAGTATCAGAAAATCGATTCCGGAGAATATCCAACGGATGAACTGCCCGTATCTTCCTTTTCCCTTCAAAGCGGTATCGTTGAGGTTAAACAATCACTCTCTGCAGCAGTCACGACGCCGCAGAGAGTGATCGAGGTTACTTCTTGTATTAAATTTTCTCGTCGATGAGTTTAATCTTCTGTTCAAGCATGGCAATGTCTTCCTTGATTTTCGCAATCTTGCGCTCCATCTCCTTGACAATAGTGTTGCCAGTGTTTGAACGGGCGTTGAAGAAGCCCAGGTTGTTCTCATAGGTCTTGAGTTCCTGGCACTTCTGCTCATAAGTGCGCACCATGCGTTCACGCTCGTGGTAAACTTTGTCGGTGCCAGCCATCTGGTTGAGCGAGTTCTCGAAGTTAGCCATGCGGGCGCGCACAGCCTTCATGTCATATTTATCAAACGCCTTGTCGATGGCCTCCTTATACTCGGCATAGATCTTGTCCTTTTCCTTGTAAGGCACATGACCCACCTCTTGCCACTGCTGCATGAGTTCGCGCACCTTGGTTGCGGGTTCCTCGGCAGCTTCGTCGTTAAGGATGGCGTTGATCGAAGCGATGATTTCCTTCTTGGTCTTGAGATTCTGATGCTCCTGAGTGTGGATGTTGCTCGTTTGTTTCTTCTTTTCTTCAAAGAAATAGTCGCAAGCGGCAATGAATCGTTTCCAGATAGCGTCGCTGTGCTTCTTCACCACGGGGCCAATGGTTTTCCACTCCTTCTGGAGTGCCACCAGCTCGTCGGTGGTCTTCTTCCAGTCGGTAGAATCCTTCAAGGCCTCGGCCTTCTCGCACAGAGCGGTCTTCTTGGCAAGGTTGGTCGAGAGTTCTTCTTTCATCTTCTTGAAGAAGGCGGCTTTCTGGGCAAAGAAATCGTCGCACGACTTGCGGAAGCGGGTAAACAGTTCAGTATTCACCTTGCGTGAGGCGAAGCCCAGTTTCTTCCACTCTTCCTGCAGAGCAATAATCTGCTTGGTGGCATTGTCCCAAGCCTGGTAGGAGTTCAGTCCCTCGGTCGAGATTGCCTCAATTTGCTCGCAAAGAGCAGTCTTGGCATCGGCATTGGCTTTTTCGTTGGCCTTGCGCTCTTCAAAGAAGGTTTGATACTTCTTGTTGATAACCGATGAGGCATTCTTGAAGCGTGCCCAGAGTTCTTCTCTGATTTCCTTGGCCACAGGACCGGTCTCGCGCCAGGAGTTGTGGAGTGCCTGCAACTGCTTGAAAGCATCGACCACATCGGGCAGTTCGTCGAGCTGCTCGGCATCGAGGCAGAGCTGCTGCTTGATTTCAAGGTTCTTCTTGAAGTCGTAGTCGCGGAGTTCCTTGTTCATCTTGAGCAAGTCATAGAATTTCTCCACAACCACCTGATATTTTTTCCAGATTTCGGTTACATTGGGAGCAGGAACCTCGCCCAAAGCCTTGAACTCCTGCTGCAACTGCTGCACCTTGTTGTACTGACGGTTTACATTGTCAGGATCGCTTGTGATTTCAAAAATCTGTTCAATGATAGCCTGTTTCTTCTCCAGATTGGCCAGTTTAATGGCATCTTGAGCGGCATTGAACTCGGCCTTCTTTTCCTTGAGCTCATTCAAGAGGTCTTTCACCTTGAGTTCGTCGGCATCCTCAGCAGGAACAAAGGCGGCCTCATCGTTACCAGCGGCAACAAAGGCTTCCTTCTCCTTGGCCAACTCGTCTTTGCGCAGTGCAAAGAAGGCTGCCTTCAACTGCAGCACAGCGTCTTTGACGCTATCAACGGGCTGTTCTACCATCCATTGCAGATGTGCCACAAGTTCGTCTTTGCTGAACTTGGTGAAGTCGACCTCGTCCAGAGGTTTGGCTTCGTGTGCGGGTTCTTCAGCAACAGGTTCCTCAGCGGGCGCCTCTTGAGCCACGGGTGCTTCTTGGACAGGTGCTTCGGGTTCGGGTGCGGCTTCAGCTGCCGGTTCTTGAACAGGCTCTTGGTTAATGACTTCCTGAGCGGCTTCTTGGGCCACCTCAGTCTTGATTTCTTCTGATTCTGCAGGTGTCTGGGCTGCAGCATCAACATTGAGGGTTACATCCTTTTCGAGGTTCTCGTTCGATTGGGACATTTCACGCGATTCCATAAACAATTATTTTAACACGCCATTTTTAGACGCAATTCTACAATTAACTCCAAAAATACGCATTTTTTTTAGAATGGAAAAATTTTTAGACGATTTTTTATTCACAACCCTTCCTAAACTACTCATTATCAACACAAAGAAACGACCATTCGTCATTCCTTCACCGAGGGGCCATAGTGCAGCGTGGTAGCATTTTCGGGGGCAAAAATCTGCTGGGCCACCGCTTGCACCTTTTCAGGAGTCAGCGCCTTGTATTTGTCGACAACGGTATTAAAATCTTCGGCAGTCGAAATGTGTTCATATTCGCACAGGCGCAATGCCTTATCGGCATAACCAATATTATCGAAAAGCAGGTGAGAATGAAACTTATTGGTGCATTTGGTAATCTCGTACTGGCTCACACCATTCTCGACCAGGTTGCACAGTTCAGCATTGACCAGATGTTGCGCCTCGTCGAACGAGCAACCCTGCCGCAACTTGCCACGCACAAGGAACAGGCCCGGGTCAATCGACCCTGTGACAGCGGCATCAAGATCAGTGAACACCTGGGTTTTCATGAGCACATTCCTGAAAAAGCGCGACGAGGTGCCATTGGCAAGCACATCGCTCAGCAAGTCACAGGCCTGATAGTCAGGGTGACGACGGCCGCACATGTGATAGGTGATATAGAGCAAGTCCTGAGGCACATCGCTGTGCTTGGCCACAAAACGGGCTTGCCGCTGCATGGGTTCGACAGGCAGATTGCGCTGCACAATGCTGCGGGCAGGGATTGCGCCGAACCACTTGTCGACAAGTTGCACCGCCTGGTCAAAGGGCACATTGCCTGAGATGCACATGATGAGATTGTTCACCGAATAATGCTGTTCGAAGAAATCCTTCACCTGCTGCCGTGTGACTTGGGCAATGTGGTCGGTTGTCAAGCCGAGCACGGGCCAGCGGTAAGGGTGTACCTTATAGGAGGCAGCGTTCAAGATGTGCGACAAGTCGCCATAAGGGACATTGAGACTGCGCTGCTTGAATTCCTCGATCACCACATTCTTTTGCGTAGCAACACTCTCCTCGCTGAGCGCCAGGTGCTGCAGCCGGTCGGACTCTACCCAAAGCGCGGTCTCGATGTTGTGAGCGGGCAAAGTCTCGTAGTAGTTGGTCAAATCGGCATTGGTCCAGGCATTGCTATCTCCCCCAGCCTTCTGCAGCTCGGTGTCGTACTTGGGTACCGATTCAGTGCCAGAGAACATCAAGTGCTCACACAAGTGCGCAAGCCCAGTGCACGCGGGGGCCTCGTCCTTGCTGCCCACATCGTATAACAGATTTACCGCCACCATGCGAGTTGCTGCATCGTAGTGATGCAGCAACCGCAAGCCATTGGCAAAGGTATGTCGGTTAATCGTTATCAATAAAAATGTATTGAGTATTTACCTTTATTTCTTCTCGGGGCGAATCACGCGCATCGACAGTATCTTCACATCGGCCAGCGGGCGATCATGCGCTCCTGTCTCCACATTCTGTATCTTGTCGATAACTTCATAACCCTGAATGACTTCGCCGTAAACGGTGTACTGACCATCGAGATGCGGCGTGCCGCCCACGGTGGTATAGGCCTCGATTTGCTCTTGCGTGAACGAGAACGGGGCGGCTGCATACTGCGCTTCGGTCTTGGCAATGAGTTCTTGCTGAAGAGCCTGCAAGCCAGCCATGTCGCCACGGCCTTGCATGGCCTGGATCGAGTCGATGCGTTCCATGGCCATGGCATTGAACAGCTGCTGCTTGCGTTGGTCGGCAAGGCGCAGTTTCATGTCATCGAGCATGGCCGATGTATAGACGCGTCCGGTCACCACATAGAACTGCGAGCCCGAGCTGCGGCGTTCAGGGTTCACCTGGTCGGCAGTGCGAGCGGCAGCAAGTGCGCCTCGCTTATGGAAATACTTGGGATATACAAACTCGGCGGGCAGCGTGTAGCCAGGGTCGCCCTCGCCCAGCACAGCCGTTGAGTCGGCGGTCTTCGACGACGGGTCGCCAGCCTGCACCATGAATTTGTTAATCACGCGATGGAACAATACACCATCATAATAGCCTTCTTCGGCAAGTTTCACAAAGTTGTCGCGATGCTGCGGAGTCTCGTCGTACAGCGCCACCACAAAGTCGCCCAGCGAGGTTTTCACCTCCACTTTCACTCGGTTGTCCACTGTCATGTTATTTTCGGCATGGGCACAAGGAACCTTCAGGAGGCACAAGGCCGACACCATGAATGTTGAAATAAGAATATGTGCTTTCATAAAGTCAATGGATTATATCCCCACGGGATAAAGGCGCTTGAAGATGCGCCTGAAATTGTCGTCGGTTTCGCTCAACTGCTGGGCACGCTCGCGATAATCAGGTCCCCACAAGGTGGCGGCGAGGTCGGCAAGATAGACATGCTCACGGTCGCGTGTGATGGCGGCCTTCACAAGCCTGTCGATGCATGTAGCGTACTTCTGCGAGTCGATGGCATGCAGATAACGCGCAGTGCTCACAATGAACTGCCCGGTCATGTCGACCTGAATGATATTGTCTACCAGGTCGAGCATGATGCCGTCGATGCTGTTTATGTTATTTGCAATATACTCGTAGGTCATGAGACCATTCGGGTCTTTCGCAAGTCGTTTCTTTAAATTTTCATCCATTTTTTAGCGTGTTAGTTGTTGATAGGCATTGCCAAATTATCGTGCAAAGATAGTGATTTTTCGACAAAAGACTACTTGGCGAGCGACATATTCAATGAAATGCCATAATTACTGTTAGTGGTCGGGTATGCTGACGACGACACCAGCGGCGTGTTGACCTGATGATCGAAGTAGGCCCCGATCGTCACTCGCTTGCTCATCACATAATTGGCCGTGAAGTTGATGCCCAGGGTCTTAGTGCCGCTTGTGGGCTGTGTGGTGCGCACATCAATCTTGCGAATCAAGGCCGTGTTGTTGCTGTATTGCAGGTCAAACTTGAGCGTCAGGTCGTTGCTCACGCCCTGCTGCTTGCTCTTGATCTTGAGCACCGAGTTGAAATTAGCAATCTTGTAACCGGCACCTATCACAAACGACTTAGACAACGCCTCGACTAACTGGCCGGCCGACGAGTTGAGCGACAGCGTGCGGCTGTCACGATACTCGATGTTGAAGGTCATACCGTTGTTCAATGTGGCATTCACACCCAGCAGCGGGGCAAATTTCTCGGTAAGGGTTATCGACGAGATGTTGTAAGGTGACGATGGTATGGGAGCACCGGTCAAAGCGTTCTGGGTGAAACCCAGTCCCTCGCCTATCGTAACCCAGTCGCTGTAGCTCGAGTAAGAACCCACCTGATAGGTACACTGATAGGCATGAGTGAGCGTGAAGCTCTTGAAATGCTTGCTGAAGAAGGGAAGTTTCGACAATCCGTCGTAGGTGACACGCCAGTTAGGCAGTATCTCCTTCAACGACGGGAAGGGACTCAAAGTAACCTTCTTGGGATTCTTGCCCGAATAAGCAGCCATGAATGCAGGTATCAGCACATCTGAACTCATCTGGTTCACTGTACCGTTGTCGGGATTGAATTCGGCATTGGCATAAATGGTTCCGTTGATAAAGCCACGGTCGGGATAACTTTCTCCTGTATATTGCGACTGAACGCGCTCGGCCACAATGGGGATGTTTTCAAGGAACTTGTCGAACGCTGCGCTATGATAGTCGTTCTTGGCGCTCACCCCGCGCAGGGCGGTGGCAATTGCCATGTGAGTCTTGGTGTAGCTGCCCGAATACACTGTGGCCATGTCGTTGTACATGAACTGCAACTGGCTCGTGCGGTTATCGGTGCGGTTGCCAGTGAGAGTGATCTTGAGGCCACGGATGGGTTCAAGCTGAATCTCGGCAGAGAACTCTTGAGTTTTGGCAAAGAGGGCGGGCGAAGTCATGCTCTCGTCGCACAACAGCCAGCCACGTTCCTTGGCCTTATCGATATAGCTCTCGTCGGTAAAGCCAAATGCAAAGTCAAGACCGGGAGCCATCACATCGTAACGAGTAGTCTGCCCGAAAATGTCGCCGATTTCAGGTTTGAACTGCGGCAACGAGAGCGAGCGTGTAGTCCTGAACTTCACATTCACATTCTTCACCATCATGGCAAATCGGGTCGTGTACTGAGCAAACTCATACAGGAATCCCTTCTTGTCGCCCGAAGTGAGCTCCGATATAGTGAGTTTGATGTTTTCGGTTCCCTTGTTCAGGATTTCAATCGTGTTGTCGTCCTTCACTTCATATTTCACGGGGAAGCGTTTTCCGTCGCTTGTGGTTGCGGTCACACGCACCTTCTTCACATTCATGTTGTGCTTCACAACCAGCGTAGTGTCGGCATTCAACTTGAAGGCGCGATTGAATTTCTTGGGTTTCTTGGCATTCTTCGTGTCACGCGACTGCCCGCCTCCCGACGATGAGAACCGCTTGTTCACATCTTTCAAGAATGGTATCTTGTTGTAAAGCTGGTCGAGATTGAAACGCCCATCGATGTTCAACGACGACTGGTTGGCAATCGTGTGGCCCGAGAACGAGCCATCGATGACGGTTCCGCGATCCCAGGTGTAGGTTGCATTATAGGAAGCATTGGCCGTGATGAAACTCAAAATGGGTATTGCGCTGAACGGTGCCTTGTACGATGCCGTGAATGTCTGGTTGTAGGCCCACGGCGTGCCCAAGCCCTTGATGCTGCGCATCACGCTGTCTTTCCAGTCACGATACTCATCGGGGAACAGTTTCTTGTTCACCTGGCCCATAGGCTCCATGATGTGAGCCGTGGTCTGGGTATTGAGCGACACATTTATCGATTTGGTAAAGTTCCATGTGATGGAGAACTGGCGGTCCCACAGGAAGTTCTTGCTCACCGACACTGGCAGTTCCACATCGATGTCGGTCTCGTTGCGCGTTTGCTGTTCATAGTAGTAACGCGACATGTTGGTGTTAAACGCAATGGATGCAGGTAACCAGTGGATTTCCCACTCCCTGAAGAACTTCAGGTTCTTGTTCTTCTCGCTAATGAGTTTCTTGAACGGGGTGAAAGGCTTCACATAGGGCACCCAGCTATACTGGAAGCTGCCGCGATAGTCATTCGTGTTCTCATACACATTATCGGGGTCGCTAATGTGCGTCTTGCTGAACGAGTAACTGAATGTGAAGTTGGCAGGGTCCCAAGGCATCGGGTTCTTGCTCTTCACATCAAATTTCAAGCCCGAGACACTGAAGTTCTGCACCGTGTGGCGCGACACTGCATAGGCATTGATCGAATCTTTTTGTGCATCGGTTTCGCAAGCGTCGATAGCATCTTTCAGCAGCACATCCTGATCAAGAGGATTATACTTGGGAGTGGTCTTCTCATTGCTATAAGAGTAATAGACGGGAGCATGGAGTTTCACCTTCTCGGGCAGGAAGCGGCCCATATCGGCCTGCACTGCCACATTATACTGGTCGTAGTTGTCGAGTCGACGATGACTCAGACCCTGGTCAACCGCGCCAAAGCCCGCAGTTTCCTTGTGCATGCCCACATTCACAGTGGCAATGTCGCTCATGCTCAAGCTCAAACTTGCCTTGGCAGCCCAGCCGCCGTCCTGGTCAAAGTCGGTCACACGCAATTCATCGACCCAAACGGTACAGTCCTTAGTCGAGTTAGAGTTGTTGCGCACACCAATCATCATGACGCGCACCTCGCTCAACGACGGGTTACCCATCACCGTCACGCGGTTGTTGGGGTGCTCGGGATCTTGTTCAAGATAACGCGTGTAGTAGGATATGCCCTCTTCGCCGGCCATCTTCTTCATGTTGCGGTTCTTCTTCACCTGTGGCAGCAGGTTGAGGTTCAGGTCGAGCATGTTCTCCTCGGGCCACACCTTCAGACGGTCGGCGGTGCTGTTGGTGCTGTAGTGGCCAGCAGGGGTCACCACAAGAGGTATTTCATATTCATAGTAGTTGTTCTTCACATCCGAACCCAAGCGGACGAACACCGACACATCACCGTTCTTGAGACCAGTGGCATCGTCAACAAATGCTTCGTTGTGAACAAACATCTGCAGACGCTTGTAGATGCGCAGGTCAAGACCAGAGTTCCTGTACACGCCACGGGCATCACCTGCCTGCAGGTGTTCGACCTTCATTTGCATCGACTGCTCATTGAGCTGAGTAACCTGCGACTGACCCGAGTCGATGATTCGGCTCACGCCCGGAGGCAGCACATAGTTCACAGGCTCGCGCGAAGCGTTCTCCTCAATGTTCACTGTGTTCACATTGATCGAACCATCGGCAGGAGCGTCGCCACGCAAGTTCAGGTTGTAGTCATAGTTGCGCCACTCGCCACGCACCAGTTCCAGGCTTGCGAAACGCAAGTGGGTGGGTTTCTTGAACTGAGTGAGGAACATGCGCATGAAGCGAATGGTAGTAAAGTCGTTGATCGACCCCACCCTCTTATCATATTCGCGCAGCGGAATGCTGAACTGGTACCAAGTTACATGCTGGTCTTTACCATCGCGGGTGCGCTGCACGGCATTCTGCTTGTCGACGATGAAGTTGCGGCCCACCTCCAAGTCTTCGGGCCTGATTGAGATCCTGTACTGGAAGTAACGCTCATACTCGTTGAGCGTGTTGTCTTGGTTGATATCCTCCACATCGGGCACACTGCGCGACGACTGATACATGCGGTCCGAAGCGTCCTCTTGCGACAGCGAGTTGCCCTCGGTGCCGTTATAATGCTTGTAACGCTCAAGAATCGAGAGGCGCTGCTCGTCGTAGTCATACCCCCTGAAGAAGTGGTAATTGTCGCCGGCGGGGTCGTTCAGTGGCGAGAACTGGTCGCCCTCCATACGGGCTATGGCGTCGGGCGAGAGTTTCTTACGCAAGTTCTCTACATAGTTCCTATAGGTGGGGAAAGTCATCTCCTGAGCGGTCGAGAGTCCGTTCAAACCCACATCCTGCAGCACACGAGAGCCCGCAGCATTGTCGAATGCATAGGTCATTGAGGTCTTGGTCGATACTCTACCCCAATTGGTGGTGCGCACATAGGCTGTGTCACCATCATTTATAGGCAGACCGTTCTCATACGATTTCAAACCATCTTTCAGGATATCCTCGCTCACCTCACCCAGGTTGAAGTACAGGTCTCCACCCTCATAGTTTGGATTATTGGGATCCAGGAATGGGTCAAGGAGCCAGAACTGGATATATTCGATGTTCGATTGTTCAAAGTTGGTGTTGTCAAGTTTGCGCATGATACCACCCCATCGCCTCTCAGGATTCAGCAGATTGCCTTCACTGTCAATATTGGCATCATCAAGGTTGTAGGGACCGCGTTCCTCAGGATAATACGAGAGGTTAAGCGTCTGGATGGTCGATGCTTCGCCATAATTCAGCTCACGGCCGGGGAACACCTCGCTGTAGGGGATATCACGAACATAAGGATTCGACAATTGTTCAAGGTCGTTTTTGATATAACCAGGCACATACGACGAGTTGCGCTGCGTGAACAATCGGTCAATATAGTACCACGCCAGCAAAGCACGGTTCTTGCCATAATCCACATTGTTCGACAACGAGGCCTCTGGGAACAGAGCGTTAGAACTGTTATCAAATGGTGTGGATGCAAGGAACCATGAATAAGGCGAACGCAAGTCGATACCCGATTGAGTCGACTCGAAGTCATCAATATAGGAACTACCTGCATTTGAGCCGGTGCGAGCCTGATGTGGCACAAGTTGAGCAAACTCACCTCTGAAACTCAAGGTCGACGGCGCAGTAGCGTTCACCGTAGGAATCTTGTTCAGCAGGTTGGTCAGCCACATGAATTTGGTGTTATATGACGCATTCACGCCCCAAATGGTATTCTTCACCAGTTCATCGCCAATCGACACCTTCTCGGTCAGCGCTTTCTCGCCATAGTGCATGATGGTACCTCCCACATGGAAATCTTTATTGAACGCATAGTCCAAGTCCAGACCCAGCAGTGTCTTGCGCTGCATGCTGAAGGTCGACTGGTTTTCAAGCGACACACTAATGTTAGTTCCTGCATCAATCAGGCTCTGGTTGGTGATGGTCACCGTTCCCATGTTGTAATCCACAGTATAGTCGCTGTTCTCAGTCAGCGGCACACCGCCAGCAGTCACAATCACCGACCCGCGGGGCACATTCATCGCATTCAGCTTAATGGTATTGCCCGACGACGACTGATACTCACCCTGAAGCACAAACTTGTTCTTGTCCTGATATTGGCGAGCCACGGTCAGCGTCGAGTCATAGAGTTCGGTATACACATAGTTCTTGGCGATGTTCTCGTCTCCAATGGCATTGGCAAGGAAACGGCCAAAAGGCTCTACCACCGGGAAGATGACCCTACCCTTCGACGAAACCACGGTGTAGCCTTCCAAGAAGTCGAAACGACCGTCGCGGTTAAACTCCTTGTTAGCATCCAGGCGGTCGAGGTTCAGCACCTGAATAAGGGGATCACCATTGATACGGCCTGCCGGAATATAGTTCAGCTGCGTGCCAGTGGTATCGCTCAGGTATTTCACATTGAGCTTGAAATTCTTTTCCTGCACCTGATAGGAACCCAGCGAGTAAACATTTTTCATCATCAGGTGCCACATGGGCGTTTTGGGCGACACAGTCGTGCTCTTCAGCATCTTCACATAAAGCGACTGATCGGTCGATGTGATATCGCCTGAGAATTCACCCACCTGATAGGTTTTGCCTCGATAGGTATATTGGTAGGCCACAGCCAGCACCTCATCGGCGTTCAGTGCCGTGTTGAGCGACAGATAGCCCAGCGATTTGTTCAAGGTGTATTCGCTCGCCTGCAGCAGTCGGGCGCTCTCAATCTTCTCGTAGTCGCGTCCGCCCTCGATGCCATAGGCAGTAAGGGGCTCCAATGCGGTCGTCACCTCACTGATGTAACGCGCCCGAGGATACTGTTCCTTGATTTCAGATAACTCAGTGTTCGATGTGTTGTTAGGATTAGGCTGCGTGGGATCGCCCACCCAATGGTCGTTCAAGATGTGAGAGTTCTCACCCACATCCATGAAAGCGACCAGGTTGCGTGATTCGTTGAAGGAACCGCGCTTGTTGGTCACCCACACCTCAATGCGGTTAATCTCAATACCCGATGACACGAGCGGCAACTTAGAGCACCAGGTGTCGTAGTTGTCACGGAAGAAATGACCCAGGAAGAAGTGCTTGTTCTGTTCATAGGCATCGGCCTGAACATAGAAGGGCGTGGTTTGCGAACCGCCTTTGGTGTTCACAGTCTGTGATTCAGAATTTTGCTGCGAAACCAGTGCGGTTGCTGTCAACTTGCCGAATTGCAACTTCGCCTTGATACCAAACAGAGCCGCACTACCCCTAATGAGCGACGAACCAGTGGTCATGCTCACATTACCCGCCTCAAGGTTCTTGATGATTTCATCTTCCTTTCCCTCGTAGGCGAGTTTCAGGTTCTTGTTGTCAAACTCAAATGTCGCATCGGTGTTGTAAGTCATGTTGAACTTCATCTTGTCGCCCACCGAAGCGGTTATCGTAGCCTGAATCTTCTGGTCAAAGTCAAAGTAGGTCTTTCGACGGGCCGACACCATGAGTGCAGGGTTGTCGGTCTTGTTGCTCTTGATGCCCATGTTGATGGTCACCGAGCCTTGTGTCTTGAGCTGCACACCTCCAGGACCGAACACCGACTCAAGCGGGCCCAGCCCAAACTGCATATCAAGGAAGTTAAACGGCTGATTCTTCTTTTGCTCAGCAGTTTCAGAATTCTTTTGACGGTAATACTCCTGCATCGACTGCCTCAAGGCAATATTCTCATACTCCTCAGGGGTGAGCAGGAATGGAGTCATGATGTCGTTATCACCAATCTTAGTGTGTATCACATAATGACCTGTTTCATAGTCATATTCGGCTGTCGTGGTGATGTTGCTGGGGTTCTTCAGGTCGGTGGGACTCTGCACAAATTGCAGGTCTTCGTAACTCTGCGACAACTTGTCGTTCACATCAAAACGCAAGTTCATCGAGTCCTTGGTCCAGCGGTTTGTCATGCCGTCGGGGCGAGGTGGCGGTGGCGGCGATTTTGGATTTTCGGTTTTAGCGTTTTGAGCAGTCGCTACCGCACAACTCAGCAAAGCTGCACACAGTGTGAGCAGCACTCGATTTAACAATATTTTAGTTTTTTTAAGCCTCAAAGCCATCTTATTATCTCTTTAATTCCACGATTTCACAAGCGCAATGATGTTTACATCATTTTGAGTGCGCGCTTGATGGCATCTTCAACCGAGAGCGAGGCATTTTCTTTAAATAGTTTATTCAGAGCCTTTTGCGATGCCGCTTGACTAAATCCGAGCATCACAAGTGCCGCTAAAGCCTCTTCAAACACATCGCTTGTAGAGCCACCACTATCTAATAACGAAACAGATGGCATTTTTATTTTATCCTTCAAGTCAACAATAATGCGCTGGGCAGTTTTTGCTCCCACGCCTTTCACTGCTTTCATGCTGGCCACATTGCCGCTTGCAATGGCTTGTTCCAGATCGCTCACCGACAATGACGACTGTATCATGCGCGCTGTGTTCGGTCCCACGCCACTCACGCTGATGAGCAGCATGAACAATTCACGCTCGCGTTTCTCGGCAAAACCATAAAGCACATGGGCGTCCTCTCTGATGGCCTCATAAATATAGACTTTCACCTCGCCATCTTTCTCGGCATTGTGTAACTGATTGTAGGTTGTGAGTGAGATGTTCACCATATAACCCATGCCCTGATTATCAACCACAACATAGGCTGGAGTCAATTCGGCAACTGCGCCTTTTATATAATCTATCATATATAGTTATTTTTCAAAATAAAGGTCAAAATTACATATTTTTCCTCACCCCACCAAATTTCACCCGCACCCTGCCAGCCAGGTGCAATTCTTATAGACCCAGAATAATATTCACCAACGCTGCAACATCGCTCACATTCACCCGTCCATCGCCATTCACATCGTTTTTCATAGCATCGCCTTCGGTAATTCCTAAAATACAGTTGATCAGCGCAGTCACATCACTCACATTCACCCGTCCGTCAGCATTTACATCGCCTTGAACTGCACCTGTGAGCACATAGCGCAGACCCGCCGTGGCATCAAGTTTTCCAAACCCGTATTTGCGTACATCGGCATCGGCAAGATAGCGGTCGCGGTAGCAAGTCTTTTTCAAGACTTCACGCACATCACTCGGACACAGTTCAGGATTTGCCTCAAGCCAAAGAGCAACTGCACCTGCCACCACTGGCGACGCCATCGATGTGCCAAAATCTAAACCAAAAGCATATCGTTCATCGCCGATGGTCACATAACTGTTGACCCAACGCGGATTTTCGTTTTGCTGCGTGTAATAACGGTTATAGGACGACACCAGCGACATGCCCGGCGCAATCACATCGGGCCGCATCACTCCTTTAGCATCAGGGCCATAGGACGAGAAGTTCACCACCTCATAAAGCCGCACACCCGAAGTCAGAGTGCTATTGTTGCCCGACAGCACTGCAGCCTGAGCTCGGCTGTAAAAAGCGCCTACCGAGATGGTCGAATCGCCTGTTGCGAGGTCGCTGATCGACATCTCGCTGCAGCCATGCATCCATAATGGGTCATCGGGCCGAAAACTGTGCATACGCAGACCGGAACTCCAGCTCATCAGTTCACACGAATCATGCGGAGCAAACTGAAGACCCAGAAGCAGACTGTCGGGCAAATGCCCCGTCTTGACATTAAACACCGAGTGAAACTTGTGCAGCCGCTCAAAGGCAAAGTCAACACAATCATCGCCATAATCCTCGCCAAATGCAGCACCCAATTCCACATGAAACACACTATCGGCAACCAACTCGCTGTATTCATAAAGCGGAGACCATTTCACAATCTCGCTGGTGGTTCTGTCCATAAGCACAAACCGCAAGTCATGAGGCACATCATTAATGGCCCACACACTCACATAGCCCGACACATTGGAATCGTGCTTCGAGTTGGTCAGTATGGCCGTCACAGTATCGCCAAGCGATACCCAAGGAGATTGAGCATGCAGGTAACTCGTCCCGTCGTTACCGGCCGCCAACACACAAATGCGCCCCTTGCCACTCAACGCATCCATCAGGCGACACAACATCGAAGAGCCGTCGTGAGCCCCATCGTGAGAACTAATGCTCATATTCACCACAGCCGGCATGCCAGCACGATTGGCATAGTCAAAAATATAGTTCAGCGAATTGGCTATGTTCACATCGGTCAAGGCATCTTCGGGCATGGAGCACAACACAAGGGTTGCTTCAGGGGCCACTCCGTAGAACGGTTTTCCACGGTAACTGCCTGCCGCTGTTCCGGTTGTATGGGTGCCGTGCGAGAGCGTAGTGCAATCGGTGGTCAGCTGTGCTATCTCTTCAGGTGTTTCATAGGCACTGCCTGGCAAGGTTGTGCCATCAATCACAGGCGAAATGCCGGTAGTGTCGGCTGGCATATAGGCACCTGCCACCCTGCTCACACCATTGCTGTCACACAGGTTGATATGGTTGAAATCAATGCCCACATCAATCATGCCCACTATGATCCCTTTTCCTGTGTAGGTAGCGGGGAGCGAAATGCCCTCATGCGCAGCATCGACACGGCACAGGTAGCGAGCAGTGTCGTTACACAACGACATGGGTTGAGCCATAGTTACACGATGCACATCGCATTGATTCCCCAAGCGAGGCAATGAATTTAATGGAATGCGAGCCGTAAGTATATTGCCCACACGCATATACACCTGGATTCCAAGTTCCTTAAGTTGTGCCACTGTGAAGTCATCGCCCACCTCAATAAAAGCATCAAACGATTGGTTCTCACCAATAGCAGAGAACTTAGACTGTGTTTGGGCCAACTGCAGACGGCTCTTTGCCGACAAAACACGCTGGGCATGCGCCATCAAGCAATATGACACACACAACAGCAGCAATATCGGCAGTTTGATTCTCATCGCACAACAATCTTCAGGGTTTTGATTCTATCGGAAGTTCTTGCAGCCACCACATACACGCCTGATGCAAGCCCATTCAGCCCCAAAACAGCATGACCGCCTGAGACATTCAGCTCGTGCTCAAAAACACAAGCGCCTTGCACCGTGTTCACCGTCAGTTGCACGGTGCGAGTCATCGGCAAAGCGTTAATCTCCAAGTTGCCATTACGAAATGACATTTCAAACTGATTGCCATCAGCTTTCATCGGGGCCAAACCTGTCGACAGCACCGACTTCAGCCCTTCAAGCGCATTAATCTTGCCTGCACCACAACGCTCTGGTTCCATCTCAACATAGAGGTCGCGTTCGGCTGTGGCACGAATGATGCGCTGCACATCGGCAGGCGTGAGACTTGGAGCAGCCTGGAGCCAAAGGGCTATGATTCCCGTCACCACAGGAGCCGACATCGAAGTGCCCGACTTCACACCCCACCAGTTGGGCACACCTGCATCGTCGATCATCTCGGCCGCGATCACATTGCGCGACAAGCCATACTGATAACGGTTTAATGCCGAAACCAGCGACTGCCCAGGTGCCAACACAAGCGGTTGCAGGTTGCCACACATATCAACGCCATAACTCGAATAGTAGGACCGATGTCCATATACACCGCCCAACGGGCGTTCACTGCCATCGAGCAGCGGGTAAGAAGTGCGCGACACATAAGAGCCTACCGAGATAATATTTTTTCCCGTGGCCATGTCGCTTATCGAGCAAGCAGGAGAACCGTCCATGCAACTGTCGAGCCCAAAACTCCTCAAGTCCTGGCCGTCACAGCTCCACACATCCATCCTACTCGATGCTTTCCCTTTATAACCCAGTTGCAGATACAGACCACTCATCTTGAGTGATGGCGTAGCAAGCACCTCGCGTTTGCCTGTCACCTCATTCACTGCAAATTTTACATCTATTTTACCTGTCAAACCACTTGCACGCAGCGATTGAGCAGAGTAATCAAGCAGTGTGTCAGCACTGATCCAATCGGTCTTCGATAAGACGGTCATATTCCGATCATAAATCGTGTAACAAACCGACAGAGGGCTGTCATCCCCGCTCCAGGCATCGACTTGCGTGTCGATGGTTCCGTTCACGGCAGCAAGAAATGTGTAGCACACCGTGTCGTTTTCGGCAAACTCCTTATGGATATACAAATTGTTGGCACCCTCATTTCCTGCCGATGCCACAATGATTGCTCCTGTGGTTTTACTCACCTCGTCGAGCGCTCGCGACAGCATGCCCGTTCCGTCGTGCGGGCCATCGTGATTTCCAAGGCTCAGGTTGATAACACAGGGTTTACCTACACTTTTGGCATAACTGGCGATATACCATGCCGAATAGATAACAACCTCATTCGACAGACTATCGGTAGGGATATCACACAGCACCAGTTCGGCACCTGGAGCCATGCCGCCATAACTATTCACCATGCTGCCGGATGCTATGCAACTGGTGTGGGTGCCATGCGACTGCAGAGTGTCCTCTGTCATTACTCCCAGAATCTCATCGCCAAGATACTCAGTGCCAGGCAACAACATATCACCGGCATACACATCGGCAACTCCAGCGCGGCATGGCATATAAACCCGCGACACGCGTGAATTGCCATGCTCATCCCTGAAAGCCAAATGGCCAAAATCAATGCCTGCATCAACCACACCTATCACCACACCATTTCCATCATATTTTTCAGGCAAACCTTCGCCTTGCAAGATTTGATCCACGCCTGTAAGGCTTCGGGCCATGTCGTTATGCAAATGCATTCGTCGAGGTGCTTCGGCCAGTTTCACCTGAGGCTGTTGGCAAACAATCTTTACCCTATCGGCAGGCACCAGCAAAGTGCACATGCTGCCACATTGGGCCACCACACGGCAACCCTCGCTGGCCAGTTCGTTCGCAGCAATGTCATCGTTGAGCCACAGCATCACCCGCACAGCATCACTGCCTTGATTGTTGCGTTCACAACCGGCAAGCACACGCTTCAGTTCAGCCGACATTTTGCCGACTGCATCATGAGCCGTGGTTTTGCCCTGCAAGGCAAAAAAACACATCGCTGCTGCTATATATGTCAACAAGCGACGCATAGTCGTCAGTCATTCAACATTCGGAGTAGCATGAGCAACACCTCGGTGGTGGCACGGTCAATCACGCGATGGCGGTCGCCAGGCAATCGCTTCACCTGACTCACTACCCTATCGCCGCACTTGGCGGCCATCCACACGGTGCCAACAGGTTTCTCGGCGCTGCCACCACCAGGACCAGCCACACCCGATGTAGCCACAGAGCAATCGGTGCCGAGCAACTGGCTCACGCCACGCACCATCTGCTCCACTACAGGTTGACTCACAGCGCCTTCGGCCTCCAAGTCATTGAGCAAAACACCCAGCACGCGGGTCTTCACATCGTTGGCATAAGACACCACCGACCCCTTGAAGTAGTCGCTACTGCCGGCAATCTCGGTAATCACATGGGCAATGTTGCCGCCTGTGCAACTCTCGGCCGTGCTCAGCGTCAAGTCTTTCTCACGCAGTTTGCGGCCCACAATCTCGGCCAGCGGTATATCTTCGTCGGCAATGATTGCCTTTCCCAGCTTTGACCTCAACTCGTTTTCAGCACAAGTCATTTGCGCCTTGAGTTCCTCAGCATTGGCCGAAATTCCTGTCAAGCGCAGGCGCATAAGTCCGGGTTGCGGCAAATAGGCCAGATGCATCGTCGCAGGCATATTACGCTCAAATTCGTCGAGCATCATGGCAAGATCCGACTCGATGATGCCCATCACCATAAAGGTGCGGAACACAATCACCTCGTCACGATGAAAACGCTTGATGAGTTGCGGTATCACCTCGCGCTCCATCATCGCCTCGGTCTCAAAAGGCACACCCGGCATCGACACCAGCACCTTACCATCGCGTTCAAACCACATGATGGGAGCAGTGCCCACCTGGTTCTGAATCACGCGGCACGATGTGGGCACCATTGCCTGAAGACGCGTGTATTCGTTCACTTGCAAATTGCGCTTGGCCATCACCTGGCGCACATTGGCCGCAGTTACCTCGTCGTAGACCAGTTCGCCGCCAAAGTATCCGCACAATGCCGGTTTGGTTATATCGTCCTTCGTAGGGCCAAGGCCGCCTGTCATCAACACCACATCGGTCTTCTCAAAAGCCTCATCAATGGCTGCGGTGATAGCCTGTGCATCGTCGGCAATCAAGCGAACCGTTTCGGCCTCCCAACCGTAGGGGGTGAGATGGCGGGCAATCCAGCCCGAGTTGGTATCGGTCACCTGCCCAATGAGCAGTTCATCACCTATTGCTATAGTTGTGTATTTCATAATTTCTTTTGATTTTCCTGGATTGATATAATGCGTTGTGCCAGCGTGGGATGACTATAGGAAAACCGCACAAATGCAGGGTGTGGCGTGAGATTGCTCAATGCATGGGCACTGAGTTTTTTCAAACCCGATATAAGCGTATTGCCATGACCGTAGGCATTGGCATAACGGTCGGCGGCATACTCAGCACGGCGCAACACGCTGTTCATCAGCGGGTCGAGAACCAGCGATATGGGCGTGAGCAGTTGCGAGAATGCCACCATCGAAAGCACAAACGACGGAGCCGTGCCGCCCAGCGCCTCGGGCAGCAGCGGACTTGAAACCATAAGCGAGAACACATAGAGATACACGCCCACCGTCACAATGCTGGTGAACATGTTCTTCAAGGTGTCGTGATGCCGATAATGGCCCACTTCATGCGCCAGCACTGCCACCACTTCTTCGGTTGTCAACTGCTCGATGAGGGTATCGTAGAGCACGATGCGTTTCTTGGGTCCGAAACCGGTAAAATAGGCATTAGCCTTGGTGCTGTGTTTTGAGCCATCAATCACATAAATGTCCTTAAACCGGCAATTCATCGACTGCAGCGCGCCCTCAATGGCACTGCGCAACTCGCCTTGTTCCAGCGGTTTCTGCTTGTTGAACAAGGGAACAATGAGGTTGGAATAAAACATCGAGAAGAACACGATGAACACCACGCACACGCCCGTTGCCCATAACCAGAAGCCATCGCCTATTGTATCGTAGAGCCAATATATTACACACACCAGGCCTGCCGTTAGCACATAGGAGAGAATGAAACCCTTCAAAGCATCGAGCCAGAAAGTGCGGTGCGTAGTCTTGTTGAAACCAAAGCGTTCTTCGATGACAAATGTTGAATAATAGGAAAACGGCAACTCTACCAGTGTGCCAAACAACTGCAGGAACAACGCAAAAAGACAAATCTGACCATACACGCTATCAGTTACCGACTTGAACAAATTGTCGAGCCAACCAAACAACCCACATGCAAGAAACACCACAGTAATGACCGTCGACACGATCGAGCCAATGCGCCCTACCCTGCGGTTCGCTTTCATGTAGGCTTGCTGTTTCTCATATTTCTCTTCGTCATAAAGGCCCTCAAGCACCGCGGGAATGGGATGCGACATCCATGTGCCATTGAGCCACGAGAGCACGCCCGAGACCAATGCCTCGAGCAACACAAATCCTATTAACAAATATAATATAAACTGTGCACTCATCTTCGCACTCAGTTAAATGGTTACTCGTGAGAATGGCGGTGCTGCTATGTCGCAGAACTGCTTGTCAAGATACCTGAAATGCCCGGCCACCGCTATCATAGCGGCATTGTCGGTAGTGAAAGTGCGCTTGGGGATGAATGCCTTGATGCGGCGACGGTCGCAATACTGCTGCACGGCTGCACGCACACCCGAGTTGGCCGACACTCCGCCACCAATGGCTATTGTCTTGATGCCTGTGTCCTTGATGGCTTTGGTGAACTTGTCCATCAGCACTTCGATAATGGTTTTCTGGAGCGATGCAGCAAGGTCGGCCTTGTTTTCCTCAATGAAGTTGGGATTCAATTTGAGTTCGTCACGCAAGGTATAAAGGAACGAGGTCTTCAATCCACTGAAACTGTAGTCATAGCCTTGAATGTGCGGCTTGGCAAACTTGAAACGCATGGCATCGCCCTCGGCGGCAAGTTTATCGATCACTGGACCACCAGGGTAAGGCAAGCCCATCACTTTGGCACACTTGTCGAACGCTTCGCCAGCAGCATCGTCGATGGTCTGCCCCATGATCTCCATATCGTTGGGAGCGTTAACTTTCACGATTTGAGAATTGCCGCCCGAGATGAGCAGGCAAAGATATGGGAACGAGGGAACCTCGGTGTTTTCATCTTCCTTGATGAAATGTGCCAGCACATGGCCATGCAGGTGATTCACATCAACGAGCGGAACATCGAGCGCCAAGGAAAGCCCCTTGGCAAACGAAGTGCCCACATGCAGCGAACCAGGTAAACCAGGGCCGCGCGTGAACGCTATCGCATCGATTTCTTCTTTCTTGATTCCAGCCTGGCGGATGGCCTCGCTCACCACCGGCACAATGTTCTGCTGGTGGGCACGCGATGCCAGTTCGGGCACAACGCCGCCATAGGCCTCATGCACCCGCTGACTTGCTATCACATTAGAGAGCAGCACGCAATCTTTAACAATAGCCGCCGATGTGTCGTCGCACGACGATTCAATTCCAAGTATAATAACACTCATTATTTTGTTTTTTTCTTATTCATTTCAAGTTGACCGAGTCGTTTGCTGAAACCGATGCCGAGTCACGAGGCACTGTGGGCAAGGAAACACTGTCGGCAACAGCCGCAGGTTTCTTCTTCATGAAATCGAACCACTTGTCAAAATCGTGCTTGAACACAATGCCCACACCTTGAGTGGTCATGGCATTGCGCACATAGTAGTTCTGGTCATTGAAGTGGTTATATGCCTTGAGTCGCAGGCTCCCTTTAGGGTTCAGCAAGTACTCAATATCAAAGTCACCTATGAAATTGGAGTTCTTCGTGTTATAGGTGTTGTCACGATAACCGAAGTTTCCGTTTAGCAGCAATCGGTTGTTGAGCAACTGACTCGACAAGGCCAGGTCAACCTCCATATCCGAGAAATCGCCCTTGTCGCTCCTGAAGTTTGGCGAAATGCTCCAGTTCTCGCTCAACTGCCCCAGCATACTGCCCAACTGTGACGAGATGGTTGATGAGGCCACCGATGCCAACTCGTTGTTATTGGTTGAGTTGTTCATGTACTCGGGCGTGTAGAAGCGGTTCAAGGCAAGCAGATAAATAATCTGGCGATTCATCATCTCCTCGGTGCTGATCACACTCATCACCTTGCGGTGAGCCTCCGAAGTCAATGTGGGGAATTCCAAATCAAAACCGATTTCTGGTCCGCTGATGGGTCCTTGGGCGCGCAACAGAGCATGAACAGGAACGCTGGTGCGGTTCAGGTCGCGGTCAGAGGCAAACGACTGGTCAAGGTCGCGTATGTTGGCATTGAGCGCATAGATTGCCTCCAGGTCGAGTTGAGCATTATAAGGGTCGCCCTGGAACGAGATAGAACTGCCGTTGCGTATAGTGAAATCCTTGATAATGATGTCTTGAAGCGTGAAATTATAGGATCCTTTTTCGAGCACATATTTGCCAAACATGCCCAACTGCTCGTCGTTATTGTCATAGGTCATCTTCAAATTGCCATGACCGGTGGCCTTGATCTTGTCGCCACCTATCGGGTCCATGACCAGTATCATCTGCAAGTCGGGCGTAATGGCCCCTTGAAGGTCAATCTTATACTTGGTGGGCAGTGAAGTGTTGGTCTTGTTGATGGTTTGCTTGAGTTGGCGCACAATTTCGGGCAAGGTGTCCTCGGGCTCCTCTATAACTACGGGAGGCATGTTCAGCACATCGCGGTCGCGATAGGTAATGAAGTTATACTCGCTTGCCACCTCGGCATCCGACATCACAAAGGTGAATTTGCTGCGCGGTGCCGACTCCATGACCACCCTGATGTCAACAGTGCCTGGTTCGCCCGAAACAAACGCCGAGCCATTGCCATAGACCGTGCCATACCAGTCAGGATTGTCTTTCTGCGAAATGTCATAGGCAAGGAAATCCTGAGCGTCGGTAATCGTGAAATTAAACACCGGGTCGTGGAAATACCTGTGCCGAATCCATCCGTTCATTCTTGCCCTATTATGGTCACGGTCATAAATGGTCACATCGTTAAAGGCAATTGAGCCGGGAACCATGTGCACCGAATCGCCTTGGCAAGTATACTCCACATTGGTGTAGTCGACCTTGAAGGTGAGGTCATCGGCCTTAATGTCGCCATACAGGTCGATGTTATGAAAATTTCCCAGCAATATGGCACGCCCCGATGCCTCACCGCGTATGTCGCTCGAAAAGGCACTCACAAATGGCTTCATGAAAGCGATATTGGCCCGGTTGGCCTTGAAATCGAAATACAATGAATCCTTTCCGGGAAATATCTCGCCATTTATCAATGAATGATGGCCGTTCTGTTGATTGAGATCGGCATTGATGGCCACTGCCTGATTCTCATAATCCCAATGGCTCTCGATGATGGCATCACCCATCACAGCATTGTTATACTTTAAATTCGACACATTCAGGCCAGGAGTCGACAGTCGCGGGGTCTTCGACAGCACATTGCTGGCATAGAACATGCCCGTAGCACGGCCGCCAAAATTCACATGGTTGATGTGTAGCGTCTCAAAAACATAATCGAGGTCGATATTCTGCAAAGTCAGTGTCAGCACATCGTCGGGATTCTTCGACACCTTGCCGTCAATGCCAATGAACTGGTTGTCGCGATAGGCCTGTATGCTGTCGACAAGCACTTCACGGTTCATCACATACACATTACCGCCAGCCACATTCCACACGGTGTCGTTGGCAACTATCTCCGACGGCTCTAGTTCAACATGAGCCAGCAGCGCATTGTCCAATCCGCGCTTCAACAAGGTGTTCAACTTGATGCTGCCATGATAGTCATGCTCGCGGTCATATTTCCAGCTCAAGTCAGAGTCAAGCCTGTTGTTCACACCGTTGGCAGCAAGCGCGACCGAAATCTTGCCGTTTTTCGATGGCAGCGTGGTGCGCCCTGTTACCGTCACATTCTCACCCTTGTTGATCGATGCCATGAGTGTGGTGCCCTCTACAAGATTCTTTCCCTGCAGCAGATAAGGAGCATTCACATTCAAATTGAAATCCTTATCCACAGCATTCAGGTTGCCTGTCACTGTAGCCTTATAAACCAGCTTCACAGGAGTCTGCACAAGGGCGTTGAACTTCTCGTTAGGATCTACGACGAAATGAAACGAAAAGTTGTTGTCCGATGAATGCCCGGTGTAACTGGCATATTGGCCAAACATATCAGGGAATGCTTGCGCAAGCATTCCCTTCACCGATGGCACTATGGTTTTGAAGTCATATTGGCCTTCTATCTGTCCGTTTACAAAGTCCGATTCAACGGTGATGAGCTTTGGTTTTGTATCGCTTTGCGCCATGAGTTCAATGTGATTGAATCTTATGGCCGAACCATTGGACTTGTTGATTGTCAGGTCGCTGATATCAACCACCCCAGTGGCATTGTTGATGTCGTCACCCTTGAACGAGGCATTCATCTTGAGCGACAAGGTGTTGTCGGGCAATCCTGGACTCAGTGACTTGAACTTCGACAGCGACAGATGGTCGGCCATCAGGTCAATGTCGATTTTAGTATTTTTACCGTCAAGTACCGCATCACCATTGAGTTCGACATCCCCTGCCGGGTCGTTCATGGTGAGCAGGCCGTGAAACTCGTTCATTTTCCCCGTGAAATCGGTGTGAATGTTGTGATAACGGGTGCCTTTGAAATCAAAAAAAGCGATGTCACCTTTCAGCTTCGCCGCCTGAAGTTTGTTGTTGAGCAATGATACCGATACATCGCTGTTCATGCCCACTTCGCCAAAGATGTCGAGCTTGTCAATCAGACCGCCCAGGTTAAGTTTGGGTGTTTCAACATGCCCGTCAAACTCCATTGCGCCCGACGCATTTTTCTTGAAGTTCCCGTTAACAGTCACATTGCCAAGCGGAGTCGACAAATCACTACTACATTGAATGTTATTTAGATTTCCTTTAACATTTCCTTTAAGGTGCAATGTGTTGCAGTTCTTTATGATTGTGCGAACCATGGGCGACACATTCAGCGTGTTCTCGCCCAGCAGATTCATCAGTTTGCCAGGTGCAGCCTTCACATCATAACTCGGTATCTGGAACGAGAGATCATTCAGGTTGCGCAGGTTATACACATCGCCCTTGAGGTCGATCACTGTGCTCTTGTCGTCGCTGGCCAGGTGGAAATTGTCAATGTGGATTTGGTCGGTTGTCCCGCTCAGTTTCATCGTCAATCGCAATGGCTGCGTGAATTCCTTGAGTTGAGGCGCAACGCCCTTGAAATCGCTCAAGGTAATGTAGTTGTCGCGCAATTCAAGGTGATGCGTCTGCCCCATCAAGTCGGCAACTATCGTCTTGGGCGAATTATAGTTCAGCACAATATCGTGAGCGGGGGCTATCTTGGTTCCCGGGAATTCCACAGCCAAGTCCTTCACATTAATCTGCTTCTCGTCCATAGCAAATTTGCAAGTGATGTTCTTGAGGTCTAAGCCGCATTTTTCCTTGAACGACAAGCGTTTCACATCGAGCGACAGGTCGAGCGGATGGTTTTTGAGTTTCTCGAAATCGACATCGGCACGCAGGTCACTGATTTTCACATGATTCATGTCGAACCGGTCGGTCAATTGCGGTTCCGACAGCACATCGTAGGTCAATGCGCTCTTGCGTATCACGATATTGTGTATGACGATGTCGGTGGGTTTCTTGGGCTTCTTGTCCTTGGGTTTGAGCGCGTCAATCAAGAACTGGATGTTCATGGGCGAGTCGGGGTCGGGCCGTGTCACATGGCCGTTCAGGCCTATCACCTCGGCATAGGTGAACACCAGTTTTTGCTTCAAAATCAGGTTGTAGATGCTCACGCCAGCACCTATCTTCTCTACATCAATCATCTTCCCGCCCTGCTGGTCGGGAACCTTCACATCATAGAGAATCAACTGATTAAATGGTTTGATGGATATGTCACCAATGGTAACATCGGTCTTCAGATACTCGCTCAGTTTCTCCTCGCCATAGGCCTTGATCTTATTCTGGATTGCTGGAATCGACAGCAGAATATAGGCAAGACCATAGAGCACAACCACCGTGATGATGGTCGTCACTAATATGGTTCTAATTACCTTATATGTTTTTTTGGCTGCTGGTTTCATGGGTCGCAATCACAATAATTCATAGGTCAATCAGAGTGCATCACATTCCTTCACCCACAGGGCGGCAGCAGCATCGCTGGGCATGCGCCAGTCGCCTCGGGGCGACAGACTCACGCAACCCACCTTGGGGCCATCGGGCAGACACGAACGCTTGAATTGCTGCGAGAAGAATCGCCACATGAACTTGGTGAGCCACTTCTTGATGGTCGCACTGTCGTAACTGCCCTTGAATGCCACATTGGCAAGCAGGAAAATCTTGCGGGGCGAATACCCATGGCGCAGCATGTTGTAGAGGAAGAAATCGTGGAGTTCGTAGGGGCCCACAAGGTCTTCGGTCTTCTGCTGAATCTCGCCTTTCTCGTTGGCTGGTGTCAACTCGGGGCTAATGGGTGTCTCAAGCACATCGAGCAGTGTTTCGTGAATCACCAGGTTATTGGGATTAGAGGCCTCGTTTTCGGTGGCAAACCACATCACCAGGTGCCTTGCAAGCGTTTTGGGAATGCTGCCGTTCACATTATACATCGACATGTGGTCGCCGTTATAGGTAGCCCACCCCAGTGCCAGTTCCGAGAGGTCGCCGGTGCCCAGCACAAGCGCATTGATCTTGTTGGCAAAGTCCATAAGAATCTGTGTGCGTTCGCGGGCCTGACTGTTCTCGTAAGTCACATCGTGGTTGGCGATGTCGTGCTCAATATCCTTGAAATGCTGCGTCACAGCAGCGGCAATCGAGATCTCTTTCACAGTGATGCCCAGCGCCTTCATCAGTTCAAGGGCATTGTTATAGGTGCGGTCGGTAGTGCCAAAGCCTGGCATGGTAATGCCGTAGATGTTCTTGCGGTCATAGCCCAGACGGTCGTAGGCACGCGTTGCCACCATGAGCGCAAGTGTGGAGTCGATGCCACCCGAAACGCCTATCACAAGCTTGTCGATGTGCGTGTGCTCCATGCGACGCATGAGACCTTGCGTCTGGATATTCACTATTTCGTGACAACGGCTCATCAGGCGCGATTTCTCCTGTGGCACAAACGGCAGGCGACGCACAGGGCGCAACAATTCTGTAGCTTCGTAATCGGGTGCCTCGCACAGAGCAACAGGCACCATTCTGAATGGCCGCATGCTGCGCATGGCGTTATCGGCAAAACTGCCGTTCACGCGACGCTCGTTGTTGAGGGCATCAAGGTCGATGTCAGCCACCTGAAGTTGAGCCTTCAGGTTGAAGCGCTCCCCTTCTTTCAGCATCTCGCCATTCTCGGCTATCACTGCATTGCCGGCAAAGACAAGGTCGGTCGACGATTCGCCATAACCGGCCGATGAATACACATAGGCTGCTATGCACTGACGCGACTGGTGCTTGACGAGGTCAATGAGATTCTCGTGCTTGCCCACCAGTTCGTCCGATGCCGAGAGATTCACCAGCACATTGGCACCGCGCAGGGCTGCCAGGGTGCTGGGCGGGATGGGAGTCCACAGGTCTTCGCACACATCAATGGCAATCTTGGCCTTACCGGCATCGAAGATGAGATCGCTGCCAAATGGCACATCCTCGCCAGCAATCGTTATCACGGGGTAACTGAAGGCCTGATGTGCTCCGGCAAACCAGCGCTTCTCATAGAATTCCTTGTAGTTGGGTATGTAGGTCTTGGGAACCACACCCAGCACATGCCCGTTCTGCATCACCACAGCGCAGTTAAACAGACTTGCACCCTTGCGCAGGGGAGCGCCCACTATCACCATCATGCCGTGGTCACGGGTCATTTCGCAAAGAGTCTGTATCCCCTTTTCGGCAGCATCGAGCAGCAGCTCGTTACCGAAGAGGTCGGCACAGGTGTAGGCGGTTATGCACAGTTCGGGCAATACCAGCAGCTGCGCACCCGCTTTACGGGCGGCCTCAATGCATTGGCCTATTTTCTCCACATTGAAATCCACATCGGCTACATTCACTGACGGAACTGCCGATGCTACACGCATCATGCCGTAATCGGGTTTACTCTTTGTTTCTTGTGTTGCCATAATAATGAATCTATATATTTAACTTACAAAGTTAAGTAAAATGACCGAATAGCACGGCAATTTCACCATTTTTTTATTTCTTATAACAAAAAAAGGGCCAAATTTTCTTGGCCCTTGACAATAATAATGTTTCTGATGCAGTTATTCAACCAATTTGAATGTCTCGGTAAATGTGAGCGTTGTGCCATCGCTCAGGTCAATGATGTAGTTCTTGTCTTTGTCTCTCATCATCCCCACTACCTTGGCTTCAATCTTGTTTTTCTGCAGATGCATGAGCACCATGCCAGGAATCATGCGATCGGGGATAGCATCGCCACCCGCTTTCACAAATTTCCACACGCCCTGCTTGTCAAAGTGAATGATGGTGCCATCATCAAGACTCACCTCATAGTGGCGGTCCATCTTCTCATCGATATACACGGCTTGCGTCACATTCAGTCCACCGAAGTAGGATGCCAGCGTGCGCAGCGAGATGTCGGGCAACTTCTTAGGCTCGATTTCCTTCATCTTCTGAGCATTCATCACGCCCCCGCATAACACGATGGCAACAATTAATAATAAAGTTTTTTTCATGTTCGTTATTGTTTTATGATTTAACCCAAAATAATATTGATCAAAGCCGACACATCGCTCACATTCACGCGACCATCACCGTTCACATCGGCAAGCGACTCATCGACGGGAACAATGCCCAGAATCATGTTAATCAGCACCGACACATCACTCACATTCACACGGCCATCGCCATTCACATCGCCCTTGATTGAAAGAGTCAAGATCTGGGGCTCGTCAAGGTCACCATAAATCCAGTCGCTGATCCATGTGAGCTGCTCATGCAGCCACACAACCTCACCATTAATCATTGTGGCAAAACGCACCGACTTACCCGACTCATCGGCATTGCCGGCTATAGTTAGCAGGTAAAGGCCATCATCAGTGGCATAGGTAGCCCCACGGCACTCGTCGCCGATGAATGCCGCCAGACACAGATTTGTGAGCTCCATATCACCTTTCATAACTCGTGCAACAACATTCATGTTGTCGCTGAACTGATGGTGGTCGACAGGAGTGAACGGCATCGGTTCAGTATCAGTTATCATCAGGGCGGTAGCCTTTACAGTAACTAACGCTACCAGCATAATAATGCTAAAAGCTTTTTTCATAAATTAAATATATGTGACATTAAACTTCTGTGCTCGGAGCACAATCCTTGATGATCATCCCCGCTAGCATTCTCTCTAATTAACTAACCCCAAGAATGAGGTTAATCAGGGCCGACACATCGCTTACATTCACCTTGCCATCACCATTCACATCGGCGAGGGCCTCGTCCATCGGGGTCATACCCAGAATCATGTTAATCAGCGTGGCCACATCACTCACATTCACCTTGCCGTCGCCATTCACATCACCCGGGAGTCCGGCACTCTCTTCCACAATGTTCTGGAAATCCTTCCACGGAGCAGTAACCTTGTACACCTCCTTGGTGCCCTTAGGCACATAGAGCGTGCACAGGTCTTTAGGCACACTTGCAAAAGTAAGAGTGGGCACTTTATACTCAACAGCGGTGGGATCCTGAATCCTCGAGTGGATGGCCCTGAGGCCAGTGCAGCCGTCAAATGCCGAGCGCTTGAAGAGTTTGATGGTGCGGGGTATGGTAACCGATGTAATGTTGGTGCATTGTGCAAATGCCTGACCTATTGCTGTGAGCGTATGTTCCAGCCCATAGTGATTCACCTTTTCGGGAATATTGAGGTCGCCCGTCAGGTTGTCGTAATGCGCACCGAACTGGTTCTGGTAAGTTACCTCGAGGGTAGAGATATTGTCAAGGTTCACATTATAATATAGGTTGCCCTCCACAAAGGTGTAGCCTTCCACCTTGTTCTGCACATCTTTCCACTGGTCGGCGCTGTTGTAGGCATTGATGGTGCCTGCGGGCACATGGAGCACGGTGGTGCTGGTGGGCAGGTTCCTGAATACCTTGGTCTGGAGCGGGACTGCGGCTGGGTCGGCAATCTGGCTGTAGATGGCTCCCAGGGCTGTGCAGTCGGCAAAACCATAAGATCCTATGCTTGCGACACCAGCAGGAATGTTCACCGTCTTCAACCCCTGGCATTTGTAGAATGCATAGGATAAGATGCGTGTGAGCGATGAGGGCAGTGTAACCGAGGTGATATCAGGACACATGTAGAATGTCTTGGATGCAATGCTGTTCACGGCCAGCTGACAACCGTCGATGGTCACCATCTCGGGCACAACGATGTTCCCCTTGAGCGAAGTATAGCCAGTGCCTGTCGTGTTCTCGGGAACGAGCGAGGCGGTATTCACATTATAGCCATTCACACTGTAATAAAGTCCGTTGATTTTTGTCAAGTTCTCCTCTATGTTGAGGAAGTCTTTCCACTGGTCGGCCTGCTTGTAGTCTTCAACCTTGCCACGGGGCACTTTGAGCTTGCATGTCGAGGTGTTGATTCCACTGAACACGGTGGTGCGCAAGGTGGTGTTGGCTATGTTCTGTATGTCGGAGCAGATGTATTCGAGCGAGCTACAGTTCTTGAACGCCGAGGCTCCTATGAGGGAGACAGCCCCGCCTATTCCCAATTTTTTCAGGCCAGTGCAATTGATAAACGCGCAATCGCCCACATGATTCACAGTGGCGGGAATACTCACACAGGTAAGGTTTTCGCAGTCTCTAAAAGCATTGATATGAATCGCTTTCATCGACGCAGGCAAGGTGAAATCGGTGAGATTGACGCATCCCTTAAATGCGTCTATGCCTATCTCGGTGAGAGTGCTGGGGAAGGTGATGTTACGCAGGTTGGTGCAATTGATAAAGGTGCCATTATTAATCTTCACCACTCCTTCAGGTATCACAAGATTTTCGACCAATGAACCGTTCACATATAGGCATTTGGCATAATAGAGAGGGTTGCATGTTTCTCTATAGCTCACATACTCAATCTTGCACCATGCGGCAATGTCGGTGATGTTAACCCGTGTCAGGGCACTGTCGGCACCGAAAGCGAAATTACCTATCGTTGCCACCTTGTTGCCCATCGTTATCGATTTCATGCCAGTGCAGTAAGCAAAAGCATCTTCGCCTATTTCAGTGACTGAATTAGGGATAGTGATGCTCTGGAGGTTACTGCATTTCCAAAAGGCGCAATCACTGATTTTCGTGAGGCCATTGCCCAGGGTTGCCGTCTTCAAGGCTTTGCAGTCGCTAAAGGTATAAGTTTCCATTTCGGTGACCGAATTAGGAATGCTGATACTGGTGAGGCTCGTGCAATAGCTAAAGGCATATTCGCCAATCGTTTTAACCGCTCCCAAGTTGACACTTGTAAGCCCAGCGCAGTCATAGAATGCGTACGGCTCGATTCGCGTCATTGCATTGTGCATAGTTACGCTCTTCAGGTGCTTAAAGCCTGCGAATGTGTAGGCATGAATGTAGGTGATTTCGTCGGGAATGGTTACATTGGTCACTTCCTGGTTGTCAATATAAAGGTGAGCACCTGTGTTTAGCGGGTTGCTGCTTGAATTGCCATAGTAGCCGTAGAGCCAACGGTATATGCTGGAGACATCGACACGGCTCAGGTTGTTGCAGCCGCTGAAGGCACCATTGCCGATGGTGAGGTTGTTGTTTCGGGGAAAGACGACGCGCGTGAGCGCTGTGCAGCCACTGAATGCGCTTTTGCCTATAATGCGTCCGTATTCCTCCATGTCCACCTTTGTCAGGCTTGTGCAGCCAGAAAACGCGTTGTCGCCTATTGAATCAACATAGAACTTCACCTCCGTCAGTCCAGTGCAGTTCTTAAAGGCATCATTGCCCATTTTTTTCATGTTAGAGTTGACATCCATGGTCACCTTGGTCAGTTTAGTGGTTCCTTCAAAGGCATTGTTGTCAATTCCCGCCACATAGTAGGTGGTGCCGCTGTAAGTCACCGTTCTGGGAATGGTGATGGCGGTAGCAGAACTGTAGTTGTAGCGAGGCACATAACTGTTTTGAGAGGTTACATTCACTTTGTTCGTCGCCGATACACGGTAGCAAATATTGTCCACCATAAAATCATAGCCATGAACTGCTTGAGGCAGGAGGGCGGCAATAGCGGTGATAAGATAAAGCAATTTTTTCATAATTGATATGTTATTCGTTTGTTATCGATATATTAATTAGGTCAAGAATTTTCGGGTGAAAGTTAGCTGATGCCCAAAATGATGTTGATAAGTGCGGTCACATCGCTCACATTCACGCGGCCGTCACCGTTTACATCGGCGCGAGTCTGGTCCATGGCTGTCACGCCCAGAATCATATTTATCAGCGCGGACACATCGCTCACATTCACCTTGCCGTCGCCGTTCACATCGCCCTTAAGTGCATCAACCTTGATGTAGAAGTACTTCCACTGATCGGCATTCTTGTAAGTGTTGTACATATTCGATGGCACTTTAAGCGTCACGCTGCCCTGATCCACCCCCAGCCACACATTGGATTCAAGTGTGGGCAATGATGTCATTTTTGCCTCAAGCGAAGTAAGCCCCGTAATGTGGGCCATCGACTTGGTGCCCATGAATCTCAAGGTGGACGGCAATGTGAGTGTAGTTAATCCTGTGCAGCCATCCATGGCCTGCTGGCGCATCTTGGTTACGCTGCCAAGATTGGCAGTTGTCAGACTCGTCAGATTGGCCAGGCAGCTATCACCCATCTCCACCACATCATACTTGAAGCCGTCGTAGGGGTCGGTCACCGTTTTACTCAAATCCACGCTCGACTGGAAACCTCGGTCAAGGTTATACACCAGCACCGCTTTGCCTCGTTTCGAGGCACTGCCCTTTTCAATGATATTGAAGCAATTGTTGGTGCTTGCATCCTTAAAGTCGTAGGCACCCGTTTTCACAACCGCCTGCTCATCGAGGTAATTACCCAGCATCCAACGCCTGATGGTGGTGACATAGGTGTTTCTTGTTCCCGTGGGCACAAGGAATTTCGTCAACACTGGCCTGCTGCCGCTGTCGTTCCTTGTGTTATGCGCCATACCCACAAGATAACCGGTCCACATTGTGGGAGCTATGTTGCAGTTAAATTCAGTCAAGAATTTTTCAAAGATGAAGCAACGGTAGGTATAGCCGTAGTTGTCATTCATCACGCCGCCAGTCACATTCAGTTTAGTAACCGAGCTTGGAATGTGCAATTTTCGCAGATAGGGCAAATAAATCACGCAGTTGATTTCATCCACGCCATAGGGGAAATCAAGTTCGGTCATCACCAAGTTGTCTTCGCCTGGCAATGCGTCTTCTTCAAGTTTCTTCAGGTTGTTGGGCAAGCGCGTGTTACCCAGCTTGCTACAACCGCGGAAACACCACAGCGGAATCACCTGAAGATCGTTACCTAGGCTGATGGTCTCCAAGAGTACACAGTTAGTGAAGGAATAGTTGCTAAGGGTTGCCACCACAGGCATGTTCACCGCTGTAAGGCTGTAGCAGTCTGAGAAAATGCGGTCACCGCCATAGGTCATGCGCGGAGCATTTACCGTTGTTACCTTCGAGAGCATAAATGCCTGACCATAGATCGACTGTATGGAGGGCAGGCTCACCGTCATGGGGGTTGTGTAGCCATAAGCAGCACGCTCAAAAATGGCGCTGGGCATATAGGTCTTGCCGCCATAGGTCACCTTTGAAGGAACTGTTACACTGCTCGTCTGCGGCAGACTCACTACCGCCAGTTTTCCACCCGTATAGGAACCAAATTGGCTGTCGGAGAATGAAGTGTTGGTCAATACTCGGTAATTGATACCATTCAGATTTATGTCATAAAGATCTCTGGTAGCCCCCACCACATTCAGGTCTTTCCATGCTGTGGCACTCTGATATCTGCTCACACTGGTAATGGCAGGTGTCACCTCAGTGAGGGTGTATTCAGGCACATACAGGGTCACTGTCTTCAGATTGCTGGCTACTCCCAAAAACACACCACTAGTCAGTGTGGGTGGCGTAGCCGCATTCATATAGATGGTGCGCAATGCTGTGCTGTAATAAAAACAGTATTCACCTATCTTGGTCACCGATGAGGGTATTCTGATGGTGTGCAGAGCTGTTGTATTCCCAAATGCTTGCCCTTTAATCTCTGTCACGCCATAAGGCAAAACAATTGATTTTAACACCTTACTCCTGTCAAACGCATTGGCGCCAATCGTTGTTACGCCCTCAGGTACTTTCACCTCATCTCCGCCTCCCATTGTGCACCGTTGCGGACAATGAACAAGCGTGGTGCGGTCTTTGTTGTAGAGCACTCCTTGATAAGCCGAGTAATTTGGGTTGTTGCTGTTCACAGTATAGCTTGTGAGTTTGTCGGCATCTAAGAATGCTGTTACCCAAAAGTCGGTCAAACTTGACGGAATCTCCACCGTTGTCAAACCCGTATAAGCAAAGGCACTGTTATAAATCTTGTAAACACCGTTAAGATCCACACTCGTCAATGCAGCACAATTATAAAATGCCCTAATACTGATAAGTGCAGCGCCACCCATCTTCACAGTCGTGAGATTGGGGCATTTGGCAAAGGCATCTTGCCCCACTTTCTTCAGGCCAGTAACTTTGCTCAAATCAAGAATCTTCACCTGCGTATCGGCCAAGGCGCAACTGTCGGCAATTTCAGTCACTATGTAGTCAGTATTATATGTGCCTCCCACCATCACAGAGTAACCAGGCTTGGCGGTTCCTGTAGTATTTGACGAATTCAATCTGAAACCAATGAGCTTTGCCTCACCATAGCTTCCATTAAGCGACTGAGCCTTGGTCACATTGTAGTAATAGCCCCCGGCCATTGCAATGTCGGCTGCATCTAAGTATCGCACAATCGACGAGAATTTAGCTGAGATGATGCTATTGGCCTTGCAGGCATTCACGCCACGATTGGTGGCCAACTCGAGTTGTGTGCTACTGCTCATCCCATCGAAACTCGATGCAGTGCAGCTAAAAGGTTTCTCGCCAGCATAACTCAGTGTCGTCATCTTGTTATTGCCCCAGAACACTCCAGTGCCAAGATTCGATACCGAACTGTGCATCCTCACCACAGTAAGATTAGTACAATCCTGGAAAGCATAGTTGCCAATCGATTCCACGCCATAGCGCACATAGGCCATAGTCGCCTGATATTGGTGAGCAAACGCTCCAGCTGCTATGCGCTGCACCTGGTATCTTTTTTGTTCGCTGGCATTCCACACCATACCAGGCACATCAATGGTAGTGACACTGCCACTTGCCGATGTCGTAAAGCCCTTGCATTCTACTGCTGTGGAACTGATTGTGGTAAACCTGTAGTCACCATACTCAAAGTCAAGGGCATTGGCTGCCAATGCCGTCAACATCGTTGTCAGAAGGATAAAAATCTTTTTCATAGTCTTATATTTTTTTGTTATTAGTTTCAATCTGTCTTATGCGAGAATAATGTTGATAAGGGCCGACACATCGCTCACATTCACACGGCCATCACCATTCACATCGGCAAGCGTCTGGTCCATCGGAGTCAAACCCAGAATCATGTTGATCAGTGCTGACACATCGCTCACATTCACACGGCCGTCACCATTCACATCGCCCTTCAGTCCGCCTTCCTCTTCAATGTTCAGGAAATCCTTCCACTGAGCGGCATTCCTGTAGAGTTGCAGAGTGCCAGCAGGCACATAGAGCTTGCAGGTGGTCTTGGGCACGCCATAGAACACATTGTCGCCCAGTGGCACATCTGCGGGAACCTTGATCTGGCTGTGTATGGCTTTGAGTCCTGTGCAGTTATACAATGCCAGACGACCAATGCTCGTAACTGAATTCGGGATGGTAATGCCCGTGAGCCCTGTTGCACTCATAAATGCCATGTCGCATATTTCTTTCACCGTAAAGGTTTGATTCCAGTACGAGAGGGTTTCGGGTATCACAATATCGCCTTTCACCAGGGTCTCGGTATGGCGATTGCGGTAATCCTCGTTTACGCGCACTATATGGGCTTTCTTGGTCTTGAAGTCAAGTATGGTGCCTACGGTCAGCCCGTTGTTCCCGCCAAAGTTCCACACCACATCATAGCCACCATCGGTCAGCATGCCCTCGTCCATCTGCATCCAGGGAATTGTATTCTCATAATCTTCAAGAGCCGGAGTCGGGACACGAGCATGGAAGCCCGACGGGAATGGAAATGTGATGAAATTGCCAAGGGTCTGACGATATGGTTCAAGCATGGCCATGTTCATCTCTATAAGTTGCTTGCACTCTGAGAATTGACGTGCACCTTCAATCCGCACGGTGCTGGGCACCTTCACATATTTCAGCGAGGAGCCGTAAAAGGCCGAGTCGCCCAGGACTTGAGTACCGTATGGGATAATGACCCCTGCCCCACCAAACTGATGGAACGAGTGCTTCTCGATGCGAATAAGCGATGATGGCAAGTTGCTTAGGAGCGATGTCGACGACACGGCTTTGGGCGGACAATGATAGAGGTTCAACTTGTCCCCATCATACAAAATGCCGTTGGTGTCACTGCTGTACTTGGCATTTCCTGTCTCAACGTTATAGGACTCCATGCTGGGCAGAGTCCAGAAGTAGTCTTGATTCAATTCGGTCACCGTCGACGGAATATTAATTTTATACAACTTCGTGCACGACCCAAAGGCATCCTTCCCTACTGTAACGGTCCCCTCGTTCATCGATGCCAAAGTGATTCTAGTGTTATAGAAGGCGCGCTCATCAATAGTCGTGGCACCAACCAAGACTGAAACAAGATTGATGCAGCCGTCGAAGGCACTCTTGCCAATGCGCTCAATGCAAGTGGCAACATTGGTCACATCCACTTTCGTAACAAGAGAGTTGGCATTAAAAGCATAGTCAGCCACATCGGCCACCGTATAACGCAATATTGTCGAACCATACTGGTGATTGAAATCATCTTGCACATTGTTCTGCAGCAACACCACAGTCTTGCCCGGTTGCAATCCCACAATGGTCACCTTTCCTGTATAATCGCTGGTACTTGACTGAACATTGCCCGTCTTGGGCTCGCTCACTATATAGGTCAC
>JAEEGL012278775.1_pt1 | contig 41903 bp, 41 predicted proteins | sample 9134231 | NCBI WGS metagenome assembly JAEEGL01 (sample SAMN16246548, study PRJNA631951) | gut metagenome | biome: gut microbiome; feature: rumen; material: fiber-attached | host: Bos | place: Iran: Karaj | collected 2018-10
AAGATCACCAATACAAAAACGCTCCCCTTGCGGGAGCTTTTTTATTAGCTGCTCCTCCAATACACAGTTACGTGCGAGGAATGACTATAAATAAAGGGAAATTTTACGAACCAATCGAAAAAATGATTTTTTTTACAAAACAACTTGCTTTCGTCTAAAAAATAATGTAGACTAAGGTCGGTAAAGACCGGTTTGTTGCACTTGCTTTATGAAGGGCATTTAAGTGATTATCCGGTTATAACGGAAAAGCTGAAGGGGAACTGCTATGGGAAAAAAAGAATTGGGTATTGCGTGTTTGGCCGGAGCCGCTGTTTTTGCTTATGTTATGAACCAAAGGGGATATTTTAACGTTCCGCAAGATAAAGTAGATGGAATTCCTGCTAAAAAAGCAAAAGAAATACGCTTAAGTTATGATGAAATGCTTAAACATAATCTAGATAGTTTGATTGATACCGGTTTGCCTGTCAGAAAAGCCGTAAAAGATGCTCATACCATAACTTGGGAAGAAGCTGAAAGAACAATGCCGAAACAGTGCAAGGATTATAGCAACGAAGATTGGGTTAAACTTGATGAAGCGCAGACACAGTTGGAGAAATCAAGAAAAGTAATACCGGGAAGAGCAACAATGATTGTTTATCATGAAGAATATCCTGAACAGTTGGCTGAGCAAATTCAAAAGCAAAAAAAAGAGTTGCGAATTATGAATAGCAAAGAACAAACAAATTCAATAAATTCTCGCAAGTCTTCGGGAATGGAAATATAATTGAATATTACCAATACAAAACGCTCCCCTTTGCGGGAGCTTTTTTTATTGGTGACATTAAAAAGCCAAAGACGAATTTTTGCGCAAAAATTATTCGGCAGAATAAAAAAACGGCAGATTGTTCATCTGCCGTTTGCATTATATAAATAGCTTAAAATTCGTATCTTAAACCGAGCGAAATTTCGTGAGCGCGCGGTCTGTATTCAACTTTTTGATATGTGCGGCGCGAATTGCGGTATTCTATATCAAAATCATCATAAGTCATGTAGCGATAACCCAAATCAAGATAAGTGCGGGAACAGATTCTGATATTGAGACCGGCACCGATTTGGGCGGCAAAACCGTTATCTTTTACGCTGAAATCATCGGCAACAAATTCAACGTGTCCAAAGCCCAAGCCGGCACCGATATACGGTTTAATCGGCAGATATGTCCGCAAATTAAAGTCATAATATGCGTTGAACAACAGGCCTTGCGTTCTGACCTTTACTCCGCGTTTTCTGGCAGTGGAATTCTGAGTATATTCAACTTCATAACGTAAATCGCCGTAGCGATAATTGGCGATGCCGCCGAAGGCAAAAGAACCGCCCCAAACATTGTCGTCAAATTTAGACTTATCTTCCACCAAGCCCTTTGTCCGTATTTCATCCTGAGTAATGACATACTTTGCTTTTGCCGCAACATACGGTCCGGTAGCAAAGGCGTTTGCGGCCGCAAAACAGGCGATGCAGGTCAGTAATAAAAGTTTTTTCATATCCGTAATCCTTTGTTATGTTTAACTCAAAAAAATAAACCCTTTACGGAGATTAAAACCTTATTTGCGGCAAATGTCAAATCAAAAAAAGTTGCAAATCGGCAGAAAGCGGGCGCGGAGTTTTTAAAATTGTATTGTCGGCACGGTTGTTTATATGTTGACAAATTACGCGGCCCGAGCTAGTATCGGCGATAACAATGCTATAATTTTGGTTATGCGACAATTATTAAATTTATCGAGCCCGATGTGTGCTCAGACAAACGGCCGAAAACAAAAGTGCCGTGCCAAAGAGCCGTTTACGGCGGTGTTGATTACTCCTCAGGGATATATCGTCAATCGCATTTATTGCGAAATTGACAGCGACGGAATTTCCGTTTATCGCGATGAACTCGACCCTGACGATATGACGGATTACGGCTACCGTCATCGCAATCAACCGCGAAGAACCTGGTCACCTCCCGGTTACGGCGATGATGATTGACTTGATGTTAACCTCGGTTTTGAACCGAGGTTTTCACTTTTTCAATGCCCAATACTTAAAGGCAAAGTAGGTAACGACGGCTGCGATAATTTGCGCCGTTAACTGCGCAACATATACGTTGAAGCCGCAGCGGTAAAACAGTTCCAAGGTTACGGCATTGATAAAATATCCTACCACCCAGGTTGTGCAACATTTAATGTATTCGGCCCAGATTTTGCCGTGCGATTGAAAAACAAATATGCGTTGCAACATATAGGAAATAAACGAAGTCAATATCCATTGTAAGATAAGGCATACCTGTCGCCATTCTTCGCCGGCAAAATAAACCAACAGGCAGAACACGCCGTAAGCGAATATGGCATTGAATCCGCCTACCAAAATAAAGCGAATGCTTTGCGGAAATTTAAACCATAAATTCCAAACAAAATTCCAAAGTTTTATAATCATTTTTTCTTATTTTTGCCCTTTTTATGAACTTATGCGTTTTTCTTTATCAGGTAATTAAGCACATAAAATCGGTATATGCAAGCAATATTTTTAAAACCGGAGCGGATAAGGTTAAGGGCAAAACCGCCGGTTTGAACAGCTTTGAGCACTGCTTGTTTTAAAATATTTGACAAAAAATACATATATGATATACTGCAAGTATAAAAACCGGATAAAGAGGATAAATATGACGATTTACACTTATGCATCATTGGATAAAGCCGTGGAAAAAGGCGAAACCGGTACGTGTGTTTCGGTTGATGCCGACCGTATCATAATCCCGACGGCGTGTGTGGAAGTTGTCGGTTTTACCAATCCCGACGATTTGTCGGTGCAGTTACTCGAGCGCTGGAAAAACGGCGAGCGCGGTCCGGAATTTGAAAATCAGAAACTGATGCCGGGAGATTGTCTGGTGATGTATGACATCGGCAGTGACGTCAATCGGGTTCTTGCCACAGACCCGGAGTGGTATAAGACGGCCGACGGCATTAAAAAAATGGTGGAGAAACTGTATGATTGTGCCGGAACCGGCGGCAAGATGACCGAGCCGGCAATTTGGAATGCCGATTTAACATGGGCAAAGAGCCGACAACTCTCTACCGACGACGGACGGGAAATTACTGCCGAAGTTTGGCAGGAAAGCAGCGGACGGGCGCTGAATGTCAATAAAGTCCCGACAACGCATAATTTTGTGCATCTGGCGGCGGGAGATATACTTCTTGCTCCAAACGGGAGAGTGCAGACGGCGGGCGGAATGTCGGCCATTGCCGTCAAACAACCTACCGGAAATTGGAATATGGTGCAGCTTAATGCCAAGGGCTATATCGTGGTTGATGAAAATATCAAAAGCGATAAAAATAAGTCAAAAACCGATTGGCTGCAGGTAAAAAAAGATGCGCTGGATAAACAGCTCGGCGCCAAGGCGGGGAAAACCGCCGACGTAAAAAGCGGAAAAATTGAAAAGGAACACACCGAAATTGCCGCTAAACAGCTGCATATCACGCAAAAAATAATGAACTCGAAACGGCAAAAAGAGGGCTAATATTGCCCGTACATGGCCGCATTTTTATCGGCGGTAAAAATCGTATCGTCAGCCGGCAGATGACGGTAGATATATACCACGTTATGCAGTTTGTTGTCATAAGGATTGAATTTTCCGACGATTTGGCGTGACAGGTTGTTTTTAAATACATAACGGAAAGTGTTGTCCACCCGCTGCGAAAATTTGTTATTAAACAGCGGCGAGGTAATTATGTTTGCCGCCATAATCCCGCCCGGGGCCAAGCTCTGTTTTATCATTTCAAAAAACTCCACGGTCACAAAGTTGATGGGAATACTCGAGGTTGCCGAGTAAATATCCAAAACAATCACGTCGTATTTTTCCTGGTGATTGAGCATATAGAGATAGGCATCGGTATAAATAAATTTCTTGTTTTTGCCCAGTTTTCCATCCAAAAATTTTTCTTCGGAAATGCTCTGCAAATTCTTTTCAATATCAAGATAAACGTAGTTGTTGGTGTTATCATCAATACCTACGGTAAAACCGCCGGCTCCCAATACCAGAATATTTGAGATTTTATCTTGAGGCAGATTGGCGATGATGTTATTGTTTATAAACTTAACATAAGCAAACATATTTTTGCGGTTTGCCGCCACCTTGGAAGCGGCTTGTCCGTTGATGTACATAATTTTGGAGTTATCGTCGTCCGTATCTACCTCCAAACGCGAGATGGCATCATCTTTAATCAGCGTATCGTTGCGGATGAAAAATTCGGCGTAATTAACATAATAACCCAGCGCCGTCAGCCACAAGGCAAAAAACAAGTTATGCCAGAGGTTTTTCTTGCGCGAAAGAATGATAATAGCTGTTGCCGCAATCACGGCCATAACAAAAACGGTTTTGGAAACGCCGATAAACGGCATTAAAATAAGAGTTGTGCCGATGGAGCCGCCGACGCTGCCGACGGTATCGACAGCCATAAAACGACCGGTGTAATTGCGGTCGGCCCGATGAATAACGCGGCCGATAAGCGCGGTTACAACACCCGCCATCATCGCCGGAGCAATCAGGTTTACGGTCGAAAAAGTGAAGATTAAAAACAGCATATTCATACTGATTTTGGTGGCAAACAAGAAAAACAGACCGATAAAATAATAAGAGGAAGAAAGGGCGTACCACAATGCCAGTAAAAACATCAGGCGTATGCAAATTTTTCTCAAAGAAAAGCGGGAGACCGATATGACCGAGCCGATGTAATAACCCAAAGATAAAAACAATAAAATAAAGGTAATGACTACGGAAGTCAGAATGGTGTTTGAACCCATAAAGTTTACGAGCTGGCGCAGAATAATCAGTTCATAAGCCAAATTGGTGCAGCCCAAAATGAAAACTGCCGTCAACAGGGCATATTTTAGTTTTTGAGTTATCATCGTAACCTCACAGTTTTGTAATATACCGACATTTTGACGCTTATTATTTAAGTAATGATTAATTGCAGCGGGATTTTGCTCTAAAATTATATTGACAAAAATAACGGGATTTGTTACAGTAAATGCAGCAAAGTTAAATGACGCAAAGGAGAAACGCCATGGATAAAGAAGAAAGCCTCCAAGAATTACGTTCTTTTGAAAAAGAAATCAAGTTGCGGAAAGCCGACAGCGACAGGTTATGCCATATGGTATACGAGTTGCCGAATATCTTGGCCGAACATCCGGAATTGAAGCAAGAAGCTTTCAATGTTTGGGAAAACATAGCGGAATCTCCGAAAAACAGCCGGTATTCGGTTGAAGATACTTACAGCTCGCTGAAAGATGTTGTGCTTAAAGACGGCAATATGGTGCCGCAGGCCGTCAACGTTTATCTGAAAACATTGGCTTCCGATGAAAACGATTACGAAGCGTTGTGTTTGGCGCATGATACTCTGTTGGCCATTGCGCAATCCAATTCGGCATTTGCCGGCAAGTCCGCTCAGGCATTTAATAAAGCGCTTGATGCGTATGAAGAAAGCATAACTCCGAAATCTAAGATTAAGAAACTGTTTCAGCGTTTGAACGATGTGAACAACGAAGTTGATTTTGAAAAACAAAACATTCAGAAAATGCGTGAAGAAGCTAAAAGATTTTTACCTAAAAACACTCCGAATATTGCGGCCAAAAGTTACGGCCACGAAGCATAAGGAGCTTTTTTAAGGCGGTTGAAGGCAGTTCTATCAAGGGCTGCCTTTATTTTTGTGCTTAAAAAACGTTGACAAGATATTGCAATATCATTAGCATTGAAGCATGGTGCAATAAAAAGGAGAGGGCTATGTTTGGTGCCGATTTGATAAAACCGCAAAAACTGGTTGCCGGCGATAAGGTGGCGATTGTTTCGCCGTCGTGGGCCGGGGCAAGAGTGTTTCCCGCAAGATATGAGGCCGGAAAAAAACAACTGGAAGCCGAATTCGGGCTGATTGCGGTGGAGGCGCCGAACGCAATGCTCGGCGTTGAGGAAAATGCCGATAATCCGCAAAAGAGAGCGGAAGACATCAACTGGGCGGTAAAAAATAAGGAAATAAAAGCCATAATACCGGTTATCGGCGGCGATGATGCGGTGCGTTTGTTGCCGTTTTTGGACTATGAAGCCATCAGGGCGAATCCGAAAATTTTGTTAGGCTATTCGGACACAACAGCGTTGCATTTGGCCTTTTTGCATGCCGGGGTGCGCTCAATCTACGGTCCGGCGATAATGGCCGGCGGCTTTGCCGAAAACGGCGGAATGTTCGATTATTTCATAAAATCCGTGCGGAAAACATTGTTTTCAAACGAAGTTATCGGGCAAATCGAACCGAATATGAACGGGTGGACCGATGAAGAACTGCCGTGGAGAGAACCGCAAAATCAGCAAATAAAGCGGACATTGAAAAAATCGACCGGCAACAGAGTATTGCAGGGAACGGGCAAAGTGCGCGGTCATCTGTTCGGCGGCTGTATCGAGGTGTTGGAAATGCTTAAGGGTGCTCCGGTGTGGCCGAAAAAAGAATTTTTTGATAACGCGATATTGTTTTTGGAAACATCGGAAGAAGCGCCGTCGCTCGATTATGTGGTGCGAGTGTTGCGTAATTATGCGGCTTGCGGCATATTGCAAAGAGTGAGCGCAATTATGGTGGGGCGCGGGGCGAATCTGCCGGAAAATGAGCAAGACAGGTACGACCGGGCGTTTTTGCAGGTGGTGCAGAAAGAATGCCGCTTGAGCACGCCGATTATATCGCAGATGGACTTCGGACACACCGACCCGATGTTTTTGTTGCCGTACGGCGCGCAAGCGGAAATTGATGCAACCGCCGGCACTTTTAAAATATTGGAAAATGCGGTAATTTGAGGAAAACGTTATGGAATTGGTTAAACCGGACATAAAATATAAAGACAGCTTTATCGAGGCGGTAGATAACGGTTTTAACGCGGTATATGTGGGTTCGCCGGAGCCGATAAGTCCGGAGGCGGCCGCGCAAATTAAAAGCGATTTTGCCACTTATTTATATAAGAAAGTCTTGAAGCCGTATGACCCGACTCCGAAGTTGCGGCCGGACGGCAATTATTACGCCAATGTGCCGGAAACGCCGTATTGGCTGGTTGATGACGACAAGTTTATCGGCATTTTTTTGTTGCGCACGGAATTAAACGACTTTTTGAGGTATATCGGCGGCAACGTCGGTTACGGAATCGCCCCGCAATATCGGCGTAAAGGGTACGCCACCAAAGGCTTGAGTTTGCTGTTAAAAGAGGCAAAGAAGGCAGGGCTGAAAAAGTTGCTGATAGCGGCCAGAGATGACAATATCGGCTCGTGGAAGGCCATTGAGAAAAACGGCGGGGTGCTGGAAAATATCATCACCGTACCGTGGGAGGACAGCGGGCAGAAATATAAACGCTATTGGCTGGAGATTTAAAGAAGGAAAACCGTCGACTTATCAGGTCGACGGTTTTCTTTATTTAATCAGCCATTTACACAGGTTTACCAGTCCCTTGTATATACTTGCAAAAATACAGTATATTAATATGCTCAAGTGATAGCAAAACTTCGCTAACGGGCATAATAAAATAACTATACCTGCACCCAGCATAATCTGCAAGCCAATGTTGCAAATGGTTCCGACGATAAGTGTAGCGGGATCATAGTGCAACAGCGGCATATTTGCCAATGTGCCGGCGGTTACAAGTACTAAGGCACCTACAAAAAATGACCACTTGGCTGTATGGCGAGCCCAGGTTGTTTGCAACTCAAAAAAACCGTGTCTTTCACGTTGTTCTTCCTCTGCCTTGTAGTAATCTACGGCATCGAGCATCAGTACTGCGAACAGCAACAGAACGCCGATCCATTGTACATCACTCCACTGCACTCCCCACGTCATCAATAATAATGTGTTCATAATTTTGATAACTCCGCCTTTACGGAGGTTCCAAAGGTTGTATAATAATAATGATTTGAATTCAGTACATGATGTTCATCTTCTTTTGTCAAATAAAATCGGTTTTTTGTATATCACTTTTTGCGCTGCCGGTGCTGAAAATTGATAAAATAAAGCAATAAAAGCACATTTTCTCTATTGCAAAGGTGGATATTTTGTGGTATAGTTGTGGACGTAAATGAAGATAAAATGACAAAACCAATCATGCGGAAGTTTATGTTTTGTTAAAAATGTAACAAAAATGTAACACAAAAAACAAAAAATGTGTGTTACTATAATAATGTAGTAATATTTAAAACAGGAGGAAAAGTCTATGAATAAATTTTGGAAAGGGTTCAGCCTCTGTACATTCTTGTGCGTGATGGCCGCGGCTCCTTCTTGGGCTGACATCTGCTTCTTACCGACAGGTACTTGTGAACAGGGTGCTCAGGCTAAGGTTGCCGAAGCCAGAACGTGCGATGAATATATTGAAGCTGGAATCTATTTTGCCAGTAAACAGCCTGATATGATCTGTTCACCGGCAGATGTTCCGGGCTGTACATTATATGAATGCTCGGCAAAAACTTGTGAGGCCCGCGGCTTTAAGCTCGGTCCTACCTATTCTGATCAAACTTATCCGCACACGTATTCGGATAAAGCTTTCCGTTGCTTACCGTGCCAACAAGGCGATCAGTACTTATGGAAATGCGAACCGCTTCCTTGCGGATTGAAGGATGACGGTACTTCATACTATGTAGAAAATGATCCGGAACACCAGTGTGCAGACGGAGAGATTTGGAGAGCAGTCGCCTCGGCCGGTATGTCCGGTCGTCAAGCATGCGGTGAGTGCATAATCGATCAATGTCCGCAAGAAACAGGTGTTGTTTCCGAAGATGAATTACCTACATCGGATTGTTGGATTTGCAACCATATTATGAATTTGGAATCCGGCAAGAGTTGCTATCGCTGCGCGAAGATGGACAGCGAATACGTAACGGCTGCCGCCAAAGAAGAAATGGATGAAAGTTGCTATACTTTCGATTCAAAACAATCTTCTACGGGTGAGACCTGCTATCTTCCGAAACCGTTGGAATGCCCGACCAATCAATATGTTAATCATGAACTGCGCGGCGAAAAAACTTATTGTAGTTGCCAAGACTATGTATATGAGTTTACCGCTACCGGTGAGGATGTGATTAATGATGGTTCCAAGACCGATGACGGCCATAATTCGCATGAAAGCAAAATCTTGCATTATACGGCTGCCGGCGGTGTTAAGAAGGTTAACGTTAAATCTACGCAAACCGGTGAAGAAACCATTGTATGGCCGTATGATGCTCCGACGAGCTCGGGCGAATGCTCGATTGATAAATCCGGTGACGGTGCTTTGTTGAAAGTTACCTGCCCGGCAAATCTGACGACCGACGAAAAAGGTTCTAAGTTCACGATTACGCAGATAGAAGCAGATAATGCATCTGTTCACACTATTGATATCAGGATTATCATTGATCCGGATACCTGCGATAACCCTAACGATGTTGTTGCTGCTTGCTCCAACGAATTAGGTCGTGCACCGTATGAAAAAGGTCCGAGACCGGCTTGCTACAAGACGCATCTTGACGCTGTTTGCAACCTTGACGGATATGTTCCGCTCGACAGCGGTCACAAGTCAGTTGCCGGCCAAGCTTGCTACTATTGCGTAAATGATACTTGCCCGGCCGACTACGAAAAAGGTCAGACCCCGACTCCGGCCGAAGGATACTTGACCGAATCCACCGATGTCGGCAGCAACTGCTACAAAGAAAAACCGTGTCCGGAAGGATACAGCACACAATATCCGGATATTAATGCTTGTACCAAGAACGGACATCCGGAAGGTTGGAGCTATACCTCTGACGGTATGTGCGGCGCAATCCCTTGCGGTAAGTGCACTCCGAATGCTTGTACCGGTGCGGGATTTGATATAAAGTGCGAAGCTCAGCCGCGTTGTGCTGATGAGAGTGCACCGAGCTGCGGTTATAAGGATTTGAATACACCGAGTTCTATTGAATACGAAGGTGATACACCGAAGTATAACGCCAACATCAAACCGTGTCCGGAAGGCACTTCTCTCGATAAGAAAGAAGGTTGCGGTACCAATGTTGACTCCGGTTACAGAAGCGGTGAAAGAACCTGCTGGAAATATGTAGAACCGGATAGAACTTGCCCGGCCGGCGGCTATGAATACAAAGATCATCCGACCTGCAAGTGCGTACCGGTACCGTGTCCGGATGGAACCTCGGTTGATGCAACTGCTCCGACTTGCGGCAGAGTTGTAGGAACCGGTATTTTCAGCGGCGGTAAAGAATGCCGCAAGGGTGTTGAATCGGATAGAACCTGCTCCGACGGATTCTCTTACAGCGATGCTACCTGCAGCTGCGTATGCACCAGAACATGCGGCGCCAATGAAGATTTGGATGAAGCTACATGTACTTGTAAAGAAAAACCGTTCGTTTGCCCGATTGGTGACGGTGGTACCTTAGGCCAACCTGGTACTTGGGGTACGGCTTGTACCGAAGACAGCCAGTGCCAATCTTCCGGTGACTATTCGTTGATCTGCGTCAACAAAGACGAACACGGATGCGGCGAATGTAAGGAATGCGGTGTCTATGAACACAACGGTACTATCAAGAGAGGTCTTGAAGTCTGCAAAATTAAAGGTATCCGTAACAAAGGACTGAAATGGTTCTATGTTCCGGCAAAATCTGGTCAGGCTTGCGACTACAAGATCGGTAACCACTGCTTGGTTAAAGATCCGACACAAGATAAGGCGTGCGGCAGTAATGAATACCCTGACGTAACCCATGATAGCCCTGAACCGTATCACTTTAACAGGTGCCAAGAGCCTTATGAAGGTGATGAGGCATGGGGTTGCCGTTACGGCGAATGTATCTGGGAGCCAGGTGACGCTGACGAATATACGTTCGACCAATATGGTAACTGTTGGAAATAGTAACCAGGTTTAGATAGAAGGTAATAAAAAAAGGGCGGTGGAATTATCCGCCCTTCTTTTATTATATATACGGCTTGACATTTGCTCCGAGATTATATCTAATAAAAACAGCGTAATGTTTTGAGAGGTAATGCCATGCCGCAATGTCAGATTTGTCCGCGTCAATGTAATTTAAAAGAAGGCCAGACCGGTTTTTGTCGGGCGCGGGTGTGCATCAATAATCGGATTGTGCCGGTTAATTACGGCAGAATCACTTCGTTGGCTTTGGACCCGATTGAAAAAAAGCCGCTGTATCATTTTTATCCGGGCAGTAAAATTCTCTCTCTCGGCAGTTTCGGTTGCAATCTGCGCTGTCCGTTTTGCCAGAATTATCAAATATCCATGGCCGGAATAGAGGATGTGGCGCAACAGCAAATAACACCGGAGGAGCTGACGGCGCTGGCGCTGAAACTGGCGCGGGAGCCGGCCGGAAATTTGGGCGTGGCCTTTACTTATAATGAGCCGTTTATCAGCTATGAGTTTGTACGCGATTGCTGCGTTTTGCTGCATCAGGCCGGTTTGAAAACGGTGCTGGTCAGCAACGGTCATATCAACCGCGAGCCGCTGACGGAATTGTTGCCGCTGATTGATGCAATCAATATTGATTTGAAGGGATTTACGCAAGACTATTACGATTATGTCGGCGGCAGTTTGGAATGTGTGAAGCAGACCATCGCCACGGCGTTTGATAAGTGCCATGTGGAGGTAACGACGCTGGTGGTGCCGACCAAAAACGACAGCGTTGAGGAAATGGCGGCCGAGGCTGAGTGGTTGGCCGCACTTTCGCCGGAAGTTCCGCTGCACATCAGCCGCTATTTTCCGCGATATAAAAGCGAAATCCCGACCACGCCGCTCGAAACGATTTATCGGCTGCGTGATACGGCGCAAAAATACTTAAAATTTGTGCATGTCGGTAATTGCTGAGTCAGCGCTTGATTTTTGCCGCGAGTGCCGCCGATATTTGTTGCAAATCCTGCGGATTATGATGATATTGCGCCAACATATCGAGCAAAAATTCGCCATACCGTTCTTGTTTGAAAATTTCTGCGGCGGCCGGATAGTTAAAATCATAAATCCACGATAAAAGCTGTAAAATGCGGTCGGCAAAGGAGCGCAAAGTGGCCGATAAAACAAGCTTTCCGGCTAAAAATCGGGCTTTGACTTCGGCGGAAAGCGGGGCATTCAAAATTGCGTCCGGCAGCTGGGCGTAAAACAAATCGCGGCGCAGGCGGTCGTGCTCTTTGGCCGCATAAAGATTGGCCAGTTTATCAGCATCACGCACCAAATAAAGAATCTGCATAATATCGTCAAACTGCGGCGAATCCTTGATTTGCCGATACATATCTGAAGCGTAAATTTCTTCCATGGTTTTGCCGTGCCAACGCAACGCAAACAAAATCCGCATATCGTTATACGGCGGCCGATTTTGCATAAGCTCATAACCGATAACCCCGTGGTCGTAGGTATCGGACATTGCGGCAATTTCGGTGCCGTTGCGGCGGGCATTGAAAATACGCACGTTTTCTTCAAATCGGCCGACATCGTGAAACAAAAGGGCTTTTTGCGCCAAATCGCGGAAGGTTTCGCCTTGATTCTGCAATTCCGGGGTATGCTCCAGAATATCGTTACCCTGCCGCAAAACCTCAAGCGAATGCGCAAATTTATGGTCAAGCGTCTGCTTAAAAAACGAATCGGCGGGGACTTGCTTTGCAGCCGCGGTGTAATATTGCTTTAATATTATTAAATCATCTTTCATGTTCAATGTTTTTATTATTATATCGTAAATTTTTTGTAAATGCCGCCCGAATATACAGCCGCACAACGAGCGCCGCTTTGAAAAAATATGCGAAAAATACAAAGATTTTCTTGACAATGACGGATAAAAACTTTTATATAACATCAAAATATTGTGTTCGCAGCGGACATGATTCGTTGCGGGCTGTTTGTTAACACATAAAATAAAAGGTTTTAAATGAGTATTAGTCCGTTGCAGTTTTTGCGTCAGGTCAAGCAGGAAATGAAAAAAGTTACTTGGCCGACAAAAAAGGAAGTTATTCCTACATGTACGATGGTTATTGTTCTGGTTACAATCGCCACAGCGTTTTTCTTTACGGTGGATATTGTCTTAAGCTGGGGCGTTAATAAGATTTTGCAGTTGGGTTAGGAGAGATTTGAATGACAGCTCGTTGGTATGTTGTAAATGTTTATTCCGGTTCGGAAAAGAAAGTGGCCGAATCGTTGACGGAACAGGCTAAGCTTAAAAATATGGAAGACCGTATTCTCGAAGTTTGGGTGCCGATGGAACAGGAACCGAAAGAGAAAAAGGATGCCGAGGGTAAAAAACGTAAGGAAGTGGCTCATAAGTTCTTCCCGGGTTATATCTTGGTGAAAATGGAGCTTTCGGACGAAACCTGGCTGGTAGTTAAAAATACTCCGCGCGTCAGCGGCTTTTTGGGCCCGCGCAATAAACCGCAACCGATCAGCGAAGCCGAAGTTGAGAAAATTCGTAAACAGGTGGAAGAAAGTGCGGAGCGCACCGTTTCCAATGCCACTTATGAAGTCGGCGAAACCATCCGCGTTACCGATGGTCCGTTTGAATCTTTCGTCGGCGTGGTAGAGGAAGTAGACCTCGAAAAATCGCGCCTTAAGGTATCGGTTTCCATTTTCGGTCGTGATACGCCGGTGGAGTTGGAATTCTCCCAAGTCGAGAAATCGTAAAAACTCGGATAATGGTCTGCTACTTGTAAGCGGGTTGGCTTATGTACTATTTGTGTACACTGCGCCAACCCGCTTACTGCGTATCAGACTCATTCTACGAGTTTTTTTGGAGTGTACCTCTTTTGTACATCGCACGGGAAACCCTTTTTCTATCTGACTCATTCTCCGAGTTTTTAGGGGCTTTTTTCGTACACCGCGCCAACCCGCTTACTGCGTATCTGACTCATTATCCGAGTTTTTTTATGTCGGCGATATTCTTCGGTTTTATGCAAAATAATACTGCGTTTATATCTCCTTTTTTGCAAAGTATCTTGACGTTTGGAAAAAGTTGATATAAATTGCTTTCAGTTTAATAAGAGCAGAGGAAAAGATGAGCCTGTTTTACATATCACACATTATCAATATTATCCCTTAGGGGATTAGGGCATCTTTTACATAAAATCTTTTCAAAAAATCTGTTACAACAATTTCTATTTAAATTTAAGGTATGAAATATGACGAAATACTATGCTGAAGTGAAGGCAAAGCCTGACTTTGTCGAATTGGAAAAAGAAGTCTTAAAGTTTTGGGACGAAGACAATACGTTTGAAAAATCGGTGCATAACCGCGACGGTGCCGCCGAGTTTGTGTTTTATGACGGACCGCCGTTTGCCAACGGTACCCCGCACTACGGCCATATTATGGTGAGCTATGTCAAGGATGTGGTGGCGCGTTTTCAGACCATGAACGGCAAAAAAGTTGAGCGTCGTTTGGGTTGGGATTGCCACGGTTTGCCGGCGGAAATGTCGGCCGAAAAACAGCTTGATGTTTCGGGCCGCAAACAAATCGAAGCCTACGGAGTGGAAAAGTTTAATGACTTCTGCCGCAAAGACGTGTTGAAATATTCCGGCATTTGGGTTGAAATGTTCAAGCGCATCGGCCGCTGGGTAGACTTTAATCATGACTATAAAACCATGAACCTTTCCTTTATGGAATCGGTGATTCATAACTTTAAAGCGTTGTATGATAAAGGTCTGGTTTATGAAGATTATCGCGTTTTGCCGTATTCGTGGGCGGCGGAAACTCCGCTTTCCAACTTTGAGGTAAATCTCGGTTATCGCGACAAAACCGACAATGCCATTACGGTTATGTTTAAACTTGAAACCGGCCAGAAAATTTTGGTATGGACCACCACCCCGTGGACTCTGCCGTCTAACTTGATGCTCGCCGTCGGCAAAGATATCGACTATGCGGTTATGGAAGAAGACGGCCAGCAATATATTATTGCGGTGGCTCGCTTAGGCAGTTATAAAAAGCAACTGGAGCACGCAACACAGGTTAAAACGATTAAGGGCAGCGATTTGCTCGGTTTGAGCTATGAGCCGATGTTCCCGTATTTTGCCGACTTAAAGCAAAAAGGTGCGTTCAAAATTCTTTCGGGCGAGTTTGTATCAACCGAAGACGGTACCGGCGTGGTGCATATTGCTCCGGGCTTCGGTCAAGACGACTTTGAGGCTTGTCGTGCCTATGACGAAAACTTCCCGGTGGTTTGCCCGGTGGATGAGGCCGGTAAATTTACCGCCGAAGTCAGCGATTATGCCGGTCAGCAGGTGTTCGACACCAACGAGCCGATTATGCAATGGCTCAAAGCCAACGGCTTGCTCGTCAAAAAAGAACAATATACCCACACTTATCCGTATTGCTGGCGCACCGATACGCCGCTGATTTATAAGGCGATGAGTTCGTGGTTTGTGAAGGTTACCGATTTCCGTGACGAGATGGTAGCCAATAACCAGCAAATCAACTGGATTCCGGGACATATTAAAGACGGTCGTTTCGGTAAATGGCTGGAAGGGGCGCGCGATTGGTCGATTTCGCGTAATCGCTTCTGGGGTACGCCGATTCCGGTTTGGAAGTCGGATAATCCGAAGTTTCCGCGGATTGATGTGTTCGGTTCGCTGGAAGAAATCAAAGCCGCTACCGGGGTGACGGTCGATAATTTGCATAAGCCTTATATCGATGACGTGGTATATCCGAATCCGGATGATCCGTCGGGCAAAACCATGATGCGCCGCGTCAGCGACGTGTTCGACTGTTGGTTTGAATCCGGTTCAATGCCTTATGCTCAGGTGCATTATCCGTTTGAAAACAAAGAATGGTTTGAAAATCATTTTCCGGCCGATTTTATTGTGGAAGCAATTGATCAAACCCGCGGCTGGTTCTATACGCTAACCGTGTTGTCGACCGCTTTGCACAATCGTCCGGCATTTAAGAACTGCATTTGCACCGGTTTATTGATGGCCGAAGGCGGGCAGAAACTTTCCAAACGTCTGAAAAACTATCCGGACCCGAATGAAATTTTGGAAACCGTCGGTTCGGAAGCGTTGCGTTGGTTCTTGGTTTCTTCGCCGGTGTTGAAAGGCGGTAATGTAGCCGTGGATAAAGAAGGCAAGGAGATTGCCAAGGCTTCGCGTTCGGCGATGATTCCGCTGTGGAACGCTTTCTACTTCTTTACGCTGTATGCCAATGCCGAAGATTATAAAGCCAAGGAAATTTCGTCTTCGACCGAGGCGATGGATAACTACATTTTATCCAAGCTCAAAACCATGGCCGAAAAATTAAAGCACGGTTTTGAAACTTATGATATTGCCGAAGTTTGCAGCGAAACGGCCGCGTTTATGGAAATTTTGAACAACTGGTATATTCGCCGTACCCGCGAACGTTTTTGGCGCGGTGATGCGCAGGCGTTTGATACGCTTTATACCGTGTTGGTTAATGTAGCCAAGCTGGCGGCGCCGGTTATGCCGTTTATTTGCGAATATATTTATAAGAATCTGACCGGCGGCGAATCCGTACATCTGTGCGATTATCCGTTGCTTTCCGCGATTAAATCCGATGAAAAACTGATGGCGGAGATGGATTTTGTGCAGGATTTATGCTCGACCGGCAAGTTTATTCGCGAAGAAAAGAATTTGCGCAACCGTTTGCCGCTCTCCAGTCTGACGGTTATCGGGGCAACTCTTTCGCCGGCATATCAGGAAATTGTTAAGGATGAACTCAACGTTAAGGAAGTTCGTTTTGACGACAATTTGAGCAATTATGCCACCAAGAACGTGTATTTGTATACGCCGCTTTTGGGCAAGACTCTCGGCAAAGATATGGGCGCGGTGATGGCGGCCTATAAGCAGGGTAATTGGTCTCTGAACGACGACGGTACGCTTGCTATCGGCGGAAAAACCCTGACCGGCGATCTGTTCGAAGTGCGTTTGGAAATGAAAGACGGTGTGGCCGGACAGTCGTTTGCCGACAACAAAGCCGTGTTGACGCTTGATACCAATGTTACCGCTTCGCTCAAGCGTGAAGGTATGGCGCGTGACTTTGTGCGTTTGGTACAAACTCTGCGCAAGGATAAGGACTTCAACATCTCCGACCGTATCGAACTTTGCTATTCCACCAAAGATGCGGAACTGGCTAAGGCCTTGGAGGAAAATAAATCCTATATTGCCGACCAGGTTTTAGCGGTTAAGGTTAATCCGGATTGTAGCGGCGGAACGGAAGGAGAGATTGAGGGTATTGTTGTCGCCTACGACGCCAAAGTTGCGTAAAAATCTCGGGTGATAATCCATGGAACCGAGTAAGTTGTTTGATAAATTACGGGAATACCAAATTCTAAGCGTAGCGGATTTACTGCAAACGAAGTTGCGTATTCCCAATTATCAGCGGCCATATAAGTGGACTACCAAAAATGTGGCTGATTTACTTGGAGATATGGAAAATGCCATTGCCGAAAGCAAGAAATACAGCGACGGTTATGAATATCGAATCGGCACAGTTATAGTGCACGAAGAAAACGGCAACAATATTGTTGATGGTCAGCAACGTTGTATTACTTTAGCTCTGCTTATGTTAAGATTGGGGTTTAAAGAGGATATTATTCCTCTCGTTAACAGCGATTTAAATTACTTGAGTTATGCCAACATAAGACGTAATGACCATTATATAAATCAATGGTTGAACGCGCATTCGCATTTGTGTGATGAGCTTAAAAATGCCTTGAAGAGAATATTTAAATTTGTGGTTCTGACAGTAAGTGATGTCAGTGAGGCTTTTCAGTTGTTTGATTCACAAAATACGCGTGGTAAAGCTCTTTATCCACACGACCTGCTGAAAGCATATCATCTTCGGGAAATGCAAAACGATGTTTTTGATATGCATAATGCGGTTTTGCGCTGGGAGGCAATTCATCCTGATCGCATTAAAGCATTGTTTGAACGTTATTTGTTTCCGATTTTGAAGTGGGCAAATCGAGAGAAACAGGTGCCGTTTACGGTTAAAGAAATAGATAATTATAAAGGTGTGGCAGAGCAATGTCCTTATCCTTATGCCAAGAGAATCCGTAAATCTATGCCGGTGTTTCAATTAACAGAATCATTTTGTGCCGGACACGACTTTTTTGAAATGGTTGATTATTACACGCGTCTGACAGATTTCGTGCAACAACGGATTGATGACTATTATAAAATTGTTTTAAAAGAGAATTTATTTGAAAGTAAAAACGATAAAAAAAGCATAGAAGAAAGTGAATTTGAAAACAAATCAGGCAAAAAAATTTTGCAAGATGTGTTCAATAAAAAAGGAACTAAGGGTTTCAATTATGCCCTGGAACTTTTTGAGTGTTCCGTTTATTGCTATTATGATAAATTTCACAACTTGGACCGACAAGTGCTTAATCAATTTTTTGTTTGGGCGATGATGTTGCGTGTTGATATGCAAACATTATCACGTGCCAGCGTAAATTGCTATGCCGTCGGTGATGCCGATAATAAGGGTTATACCAACAATATACCGATTTTTTTGCTTATCAGGCAAGCCAGAATACATACGCAACTGAGTGAACTTTCATTAAAGACCGCCGATCCTGAGGATGTGGAAGATACAGATTGGAAAGAACTTAATGGACTGCTAAGAGTAATAAACGGAGATTAGAACTGTGTCAAATAATAAACCGAAGCAGATATATAACAGAAGTACGCATAATCACATTTTTAACGAAGATGGTGCAAAATATGTTATTCCGCTGTATCAGCGAGCTTTTGCTTGGACGGATAAGGAAATTGTGCAACTTATCGAAGATATTAATGAGGCAACCGGCAGATATTACTTAGGTTCGCTTATTGTATATAAGCGTGACAACGGAAGTTATGAGGTTATAGACGGACAGCAGCGATTGACAGCATTGTTTCTGTTATTGGATTATTTATTTGATTATTGTAAATATTCTAATTTAGATGCGTCGGTTTTAACGTTTGAATGTCGCCCGACGGCAATTATTACTCTCGAAAAAATAACAAAATGTGCGGGGCTGGATAATATTCGCGAAGAAATCAAGAAAAATGAAAATGAGTTGCAGTTGGATGTAGGGCTGTATAACGGCGCTAAAATTATTGAGGAGACTTTTGCTAAAGAAGGAATTGATCCGAAAGAATTTTTGGAAACAAAGCTATCAAATGTTTTGTTATATCGTATTGAGGTGCCGCCGCACACCGATTTGAACAGGTATTTCGAAATTATGAATACACGCGGGGAACAGTTGGAGCAGGCGGATATTTTAAAAGCAACCCTAATGAACTATATCAAGGATGATGATAAAATTGCAAAAGAGCGGTTTGCTCAGTATTGGAATGCCTGTGCTGATATGGATGGGTATGTGCAAATGCATTTTGAATCAAATTTGAGGAAAATCATTTTCGTTTTTAATCGGAAAAATCCGATAAAGTACGACAAAGAAATATTTAAAGAAAGTAAGACAGCGGCAACGTGTTCTATTGTTGATGTATTGAAAAAAGATATACCAGTAAAAATGCAGCCTTATGATGAAGATGAGGATAATACACGATTTGAGGGTATTATCAGCTTTCCGTATTTTTTGCTACATGTGTTGGGAGTATATTTAAATAAAACAAATATACCGCTGGATGATAAAAAACTTTTGCAAACTTTTAATACGGAGTTAGATTTGCTTGATTCGGCAGAAAAAGAGAAGTTTAGCAATAATTTTATCAGATGTTTGCTTAAATGTCGCTTTTTATTTGATAAATACTTGATCAAACGTGAGTATATAGGCGATAATGTTGACGGTAAGTGGAGTTTAAAAACTCTGGAAGCCAGAAACGGAAAGCCTTATTATGCTAATACGAAATTTAATTTTAGTGGTGAGTGGGAAAAAAATTATGAGCGTCGCCATAAACGGATTTTGATGCTGCAATCGTGTATGCGCGTTTCTTATACTTCTCCGAAGGCAATGCGTTGGATAACTGAGACTTTGAGCTGGTTGTATTATGATAAACACCGCGATGATATGAGCAAATTTGAAAAGGTGCTCGAAAAATTGGCAACGCAACCGGTTGATGAATATTTGAAAAACGGTGAATATAACGAGGGAACTTTGACTCCGCATATTGTCTTTAATTATTTGGATTATTTGCTGTGGAAGGATGCTACGGATAAAGATAAGGATAAATATAAAGATTTTACGTTTGAATACAGAACTTCGGTAGAACATTGGTATCCGCAGCATCCGTCTGAAGGAACATTTACGGAGATGAAGTCGGATGAAGGGCTTAATCATTTCGGTAATTTATGTTTGTTGCAACGCAATATTAATTCAAAATTTTCCAATTTAGCACCGAGCGCGAAAAAAACTACTTTTTGCAAAGCCATCGCTAAGGGCAGTTTGAAACTGCGCTTAATGTCGGAGTTGATGGAAAAACTGAGCGACGAACAATGGCGTACTGAGGGATATAAAATCCACGGAGAAGAAATGCTGCAAAAGCTTAAAATTGCAGTTGATGAGCTAAAATCAGAAAATTAAGCAATTATCTAATCGTCAAAATCATAGATATCGGAGCCGTCGGCGGCGATGGACGGGGCGGCGGTATCTGTAGCGGCCGGTTCGCACAAATGCAAATAGTTAACCGCATAGCCGGCAATAATTAGTGCCACCACCGGTAAAACCACCTTCTCGAACGGGAAATGTGCGTGGCCGCCGTTCTTTTTCTTCATCCATTGATAGAAAACCGAGCTGTAAATCAAAATCAAGCCGCCCAAAATGGCGCAGAACAAAAACGGGTCCAGATAGAAAATCAGAATCGGTTTCGGCGTATAAATCAAATCTTTGATATATACCGCAAAAACCATCGAGAATGACAACAACATCAAAATGGCATTGCGGAACTTGAAATTCCAGCCCTTTTTATCAAACCAGAGAATGGTCCAGTAGCCGATTAAGGTTAAGAGTGCACCGGCCCATATAGCGATAACTCCGTCGTCAACCCCCAATTTGCGGGCAATTTCGAGACCGGCGGCAACCGCAACCGTGCAGACGGCACAAGCCGGATTGGCATACGCCGGCAGAGTCAATACCAAAGTCAAAATCAAAACCAATGCAAATGTTGTCATTTTTATTCTCCGTTTTTGTGGTTTACGCAGAGTACAATAACTTATTTTACGCAAATGGCAAGGATTTTTTTATATTGTGACGTCATAAAAAAACGCCGTTGCTGCACCAACGGCGTTAAGGAGAAAAAATCATGAAAAAATTTGTTATCATATACTGTTACTGTTTCCGCGAGATTTTAATACAAGATCAAGAGATTGAGCGCTGTTTTGGCCGAATTCCCGCGGATATTTGGCGGCAAAATCTTTGCAAAAATGCTTCAACGCATTCTCCGGGGTAGTACGATTGTTGGCGGTTTCCAAATTTATATAGTTTTGCATTATCATATACAATTTATCATTGGTGGACAGGTTTTTGTTGGTAATGGCCTTTTTCAGTCCGGCCAATGAATACAATTTGATACTGGTTGGGTTGGCATATAAATCCTGTTTACGGCGCTCGGCAAAAGTACGCTTATCGTGAGATTCATCGATAACGTCACGAGCTAACTGCAATAAGCTGTCTCTATCCTTAGCTGCCGCGCCCAATTTGAATATAAATCCTGAGCCGCCGGCTTTCGTATTTTCCACCATCGCTCCCTCCATAATTATATTGTATATGTAGAGTATACCACGTTTTGCGAAGGTTTGCAACAGTTTTTATTTTAATATTTTCGGTCGATAATATATTGCGCCAGTTTTTGCAAATTCTCGGCTTTGGAGCCGAAAACAGCTATTTCGGCAACGGCTTGTTGCACCAGTTCCGCCGCCTTTTGCCGGGCCGGTTCAATACCGTAATAAGCAACAAACGTAAATTTGTTTTGCGAATCATCTTTATGCAAGGTTTTGCCGACCAGCTTTTGGTCGCCCTCACGGTCAAGAATATCATCGGCAATTTGAAAGGCCTGGCCGATTTTGCGCGAATAAGAGATAAGAATTTGCCTCAGCGGCAACGGAGCCTGTCCCAAAACCGCGCCGGCCTCGCAGGCATAGCGCAGCAAACGGCCGGTTTTCATTTCTTCAAGGCGCGCGATAATCGCTTCATCGGCTTCTTTGCTGCCGGTCGGGACGGCATAAATGTCGAGGGTCTGCCCGCTGACCATTCCGCCGAAAGAACCGGCGGCAGAGGCTAAAAGCTGCAACAGAGTCAGCCGCATTTCCGGCCGGATTTCCAGCGCATTTGCCAGATATTCAAAAGCATAAGTCAAAAGTCCGTCACCGGCCAAAATGGCGGTAGCTTCGTCAAATTGTTTGTGACAAGTCGGCTTGCCGCGGCGCAAATCGTCGTTATCCATTGCCGGCAAATCGTCGTGTATCAAAGAGTAAGAGTGCAACATTTCCAATGAAGCCGCCGCTTTAAAAGCCATCTCGTAAGGCACTCCGAACAAACCGGCGCACTCGCATAAAAGATACGGCCGCAGGCGTTTGCCGCCGTTCATTACCGAATATTTCATCGCCTCGATTACGCGATTTTCGGCGCCGTCAACGAACGGAAAACATTTTTCCAAATCGGCATTGAATTTTTGCGAAAAAGTATTTAGGCTTTCGACAATATCGGTCATGACTATTCTTCGACTTTATCAAAAGGTTCGGTAGAAACGGTACCGTTTGGAGCGAGGTTTATTTTTTCGATTTTCAGCTGTGCCGCTTTTAACTTTTCTTCGCAGAATTTTTTGAGCGCGGTGGCTGTTTCGTATGCCTCAACGGCATCGTCGAGTTTGATTTTTCCGGCTTCGAGTTCGCGTACGATATTTTCAAGCTGCATCAGGGCATCTTCAAACGATATTTTACTGAAATCAATCTGCTTCATTTCTTTCTCCTTTGAACACAGCATAAAGGATCGGGGGTTTTTTGACAATCATATTTTCCGACTTATCAAACTTTTTTATCACATTTTTGCAAAAAAAAATACGGTAACGGCGGCAATTCGGCAACTAAACTTGACGAATTGAAATTTTCGATATATATTGCACTTGAGTTGCAACTTTTCGAAAGATACAATATGGCAAAAATTTGTTGGAAAGCAGGGACAATGCTCGCTCCGGTGCCGCCGGCGCTGATTTCTTGCGGAACAGCGGAAAAGCCGAATGTGATGACGGCGGCGTGGACCGGGATTATTTGTACCGAGCCGACGTTGGTGTATGTGTCGATACGGCCGTCGCGATACAGCAACGAACTTATCCGGCAAAGCGGCGAATTTGTGATAAACATTCCTACGATTAAGTTGGCAAAGGCGGTCGATTTATGCGGTGTTAGGAGTGGACGCGGCATTGATAAGTTTAAACTGGCGGGAATTACCGCCGCGCCTTGCGAAAAAATAAGTGCGCCGCAGGTGGCGGAAGCTCCGATTTCGCTGGAGTGTAAAGTTAAGGAAATTACTTCTTTCGGAACGCATGATATGTTTTTGGCCGAAGTGGTGGCGGTTGATGTTGATGAGGCCTATATCAACGGCAAGCAGGCGCTTGATTTGCAAAAAGCCGGGTTGTTGGCTTATGCTCACGGATTTTATTACGGATTGGGGCGCAAAATCGGCAAATTCGGCTGGTCGGTAGAGAAAAAATCCACCAAACGCAAACGGGCGGCGCGGCAGAATACCGAAGCAAAAAATACTAATAAGGCGGGTCGGCATGGAAAATAAAAAGTGCGATTTTACGGTTGACTACTCCAAAATGAAGATTTTTGAATGCTTCAATACGGATAAAATGGATTTTCCGCTGATATTGTCGATTCCGCACAGCGGTACTTATTTCCCGCCGGAGTTTTTGGAGCAGGTTAACGACAGCGTTGCGGAAATGCGCCGTAACGAAGATTTACTGGTAGATAAACTGCTGGAAAGGGCAATCGATGCCGGAATTCCGACCATAAAAATGCTGGTTACGCGGGTGTTTATCGACCTTAATCGCGATCGGCTGGAGCTCGATCCGGCGATGTTTTATAATTATCCCGAAGAAAAAAACGTGCTGTTTGATAAGCATTGTCGCGTCGGTTTGGGAGTGGTGCATCGCATTGATTATTTGCGCCAACCGTTGTATAAGGGCCTGCTGGACTATCACGAAGTGGAAAAGCGCCTCAAAAATGTGTATGACGTTTACCATACGCAGCTGCAGAAAATAATTGCAAAATGCGTGAAGAAATTCGGCTTTTGTTTGTTGCTGGATTGCCACTCGATGCCATCGAAAATCTGCTCGATTATCGACGACCGTTCGGGAATCGATATTTGCCTCGGCACTTTGTTCAGCCAGAGTTGTCCGCAGGAAATGAGCGACTTTTTTGCCGGTCAGTTTTGGAATAAAAACTATAATGTGGAGTTTAATTGTCCGTATTCCGGCGCGTTTATTACCTTTAATTATTGCCAGCCGCGCAAAAAAATCTATACGTTGCAACTGGAAATCAACCGCGCGCTGTATGCAAACGAAGATAAATTGCAGCCGAATGAGCATTTTGCCAATATGGCCGACGATGTAAGCGAGGCGGTGATTAATCTGGCCCGCAGTTTGGTTCGTTGATTAGAGATATTAAGATGAAAAAACTGCTTATCTGGGATTTTGACGGAGTAATTGCCGACAGCGAAAAATTGTGGGTTGCGGTGTGGGTTGAAACGTTGCAACAAGAAAAAAATATTGTTTTGAGTGACGATGAAAAATTAAATCTGCTGGTGGGTATCGCCGATAAATCAAAAAAAGAACGGTTGGAAAAATATTTTCCCGGTTTGGTTTTGGATGCCGATTTTATGCAAAAAATCAGCGCCGGCGAGGTGTATAAAGGAATGCATTTTATGCAGCCGATTGCGGGAGTTGAAGCGGTGATGGCGGATAAGGATTTTGCGCATTGTATCGCTACCGGAGCCACCAAAGAGCAACACGCGTGGAAAATGACGCAGTTCAAGTGGGTTGAAAAATATATGTCGCCGCAAGATTATTTTACGGTTGATATGGTAAAACAGGGTAAGCCGGCGCCGGATTTGTTTTTGCTGGCGGCGAAAAGTAAAGGCTATGCCCCGCAAGACTGTATCGTTATCGGCGACAGTTTGAACGATTTTGCCGCCGCCAAGGCCGCCAAAATGAAAAGCATTGCTTTTGTCGGGGCGGAAGGTAACGATACGCCGGAATATCGGCAAAAATGCCTCGAGGTCGGAGTTGCCGCGGTGTGTGCCACTATGGAAGAAGTCAAGGCGGCACTCAAAAGAGTTTAGTTATTAGCGGAAAGCCTTGCGATAAGTGCTTTTTTTGCTTGCGATTTTGATTAAATGTAAGTAAAATCTACCCGTGAAAAATTTTGAGAAGGAGTTTATAAGCAAATGTCTAAAATCTTGATTACTTCAGCATTACCGTATATTAACGGCGTTCCGCATTTGGGACACATGGTCGGATGCTTGTTGCCGTCCGACGTTTATGCGCGCTATATGCGAATGATGGGTAACGAGGTTTTATATATCTGCGGTAACGACGAACACGGTACGGCATCCGAGGTGGGCGCGTTGAAAGAGGGCTTGCCGGTGGAGGAATATTGCGATAAATACCACGCGCGTCATGCCAAAACTTATGCCGATTTTAATCTGTCGTTTGACTATTTCGGGCGTTCTTCGAGCGAGCAGAACAAAGAAATGACTTATCATATTTTCGAACAGCTCGACAAGAACGGTTTTATTGCCGAAAAGACGATGAAACAGGTATTTTCGGTGGATGATAATATGTTTTTGGCCGACCGCTATATTACCGGTACTTGTCCGCACTGCGGCTATGAAAAAGCGCGCGGTGACCAGTGCGAAAACTGCACCAAAGTTTTGGAGCCGACCGATTTAATCAACCCGCGCAGTACGGTTTCCGGCAGTACCAATTTGGAAGTACGCGAAACAAAACACTTGTTCTTGAACCTGCCGAAGATTGAGGAAAAACTGGTGGAATGGCTCAAAACCAAAGAGGCTTTTTGGCCTGATGTAGCTTATTCCATCGCCAAAAAATGGGTGAAGGAAGGCTTGCAACCGCGTTGCATTACGCGCGATTTGAAATGGGGCTTTCCGGTAAACAAAGCCGGCTTTGAAAATAAGGTGTTCTATGTGTGGTTTGACGCACCTATCGGCTATATCGGCATTACCAAACAATGGGCGGACGAAAAGCCGGGCGAGCGCGATTGGAAAGAGTGGTGGCTCGATGCCAAAGACGTGCGCTATGTTGAGTTTATGGGCAAAGATAATGTGCCGTATCACTCGATTACGTTTCCGGCAACTTTGCTCGGTACCGGCGAAAACTGGACCAAGGTTGATTATTTGAAAGGCTTCAGCTATCTGACTTTTGAAGGCGGAAAATTCTCCAAATCGGAACATCGCGGAGTGTTTGCCGAAGACGCGGTGGCGGAATTTCCGGCCGATTATTGGCGCTATTGGTTGATGGCCAACGCACCGGAAGCATCGGATTCTTCATTTACGTTTGAGAGCTTTGTCGGTACCATCAACAAAGATTTGAACGGCGTATTGGGCAATTTTGCGCAACGCGTGATGAAAATGACGGCCTCTAAACTCGGCAGCGTGGTGCCGGATGGCGGTGAATTGCAGGCCGAGGATAAGGAGATGATCGCGGCGGTGCAGGCACGCGTCAACGACTATTTCAAATATATGGACGCGATGGAATTCAGAAAAGCGGTGGCCGAGTTGCGCGCAATTTGGGTTGAGGGTAATAACTACATTACCAAAACCGAGCCGTGGCAAGTGATTAAAGAAGATGAAACGCGGGCGGCGACGATTTTGCGCCTGTGCCTCAATTTGGTGCGGATTTATGCGATTTTGAGCGCACCGTTACTGCCGCAAACCGCGGAAAAAATGCTGGCAAAATTCGGGCTGAAACCGGAAGATATGCCGACGCTTAAAAACTTTAATGTGGCCGAGCAGATTACGGCATTGAAGCCGGGAACGCCGTTTGAGGCCGGAGAGGCGCTGTTTGAGCGTATTACGCCGGAGAAGGCTGCCGAATTGCAGGAAAAATACGGAGGAAATAAATGAAGTTCAAAGGAATCGGAAATTGGAGCGAACTGCGTTTGAGCGGTATTTGGGCGTGGATACACCGTTTGGTTATGCTGATTACGTTCCCGATACGTCGCTTTTGGCAGATTTTGCTGATTTTGTTGGCGGTAGGGTTGCTGTTTTTGGTGGTGCATTCATATTACGGTATAGGTCTGAGCCATATTTCCGGTTGGTATCATTCGACTTCTGCCGATAAGAAAATCAGCGAGGTCAAAGATAAGGCTTTCTCCGATGTGTCCGAGCGGGTGGAACAGATAAAAAATACGGTCTCGGAAGCCATTGCGGCGCAAAACGGCGAGAGCAATTCGAGTGCCGCCGAGCCGGAGAAAAAGCATTTTGTGGCGTGGAATGTGCCGAAGTTTAAAAAGGCAAAATATAAGCCTACCGCCGGCTTTGCCGGTGCGGTCGTGCGTACCGGAGCGCAGACAACTCCGGCCAAAAAGCGCTTTGAAAAGGCTCATGTTGCCGAAGCAAGCGTTGACGAAGCCGCGGATAAGGAAGATGTTTTGATTACGACAACCGAGGTTCTGGCCGGAAATAAACAGGAAGAACCGCTGATTGAAAAACCTAAGAAAATCAAAAAAATCAAAACACCGACCAAAGAAGATTTTTATACCGGTAAGCTGACCGACTATTACGAGATCGCAGAAAATAGGGGCCTGGTTTATTTGCCTGAGCCGGAGGTTTTGTACGGCGCGGCGGAAATCGTCGGCCCGAACAGTATGTATGTCGATGATACGTTTGTGTTCTTATACGGGATTTATACCGACCCGAAAGAATACGATTATGCGGCCGCACAGGCATATTTGGAAGATTTGGTTTCTAAAAATGCGGTGCGTTGCGAAATCGTGGCTTATGCCGCGCAAACTCAGGCGGCAACCGCATTATGCTTTACCGAAAAAGCCTTTATCAATAAGGTGTTGATCGAGCGCAATCTGGCGCGAAATGTTGCGCTTAAATAAGGCGGAGAAATAAAATGTGGCAACCGGTTTTAATGATAAGCGGTTATGTTTTGGGCGTGTTGGGCCTGATTATGCTTATTCCGGCCGGAATTGATTTGACCGAAGGTGCCGGCGATTGGTCGCCATTCTTGAGTTCTGCTCTGATTTCGGTGTTTTTCGGATTTTCTTTGTTTTTGGCCAATTACGCCAAGATTGAGCGCATTACCTTGAAACAGGGCTATCTGATAACGGCGGTTTGCTGGATTTCCGTTTGTTTGTTTTCGGCGATTCCGTTTTGGCTGCACCACAGCGTCGGCAGTGTAATCGATGCGGTTTTTGAGGCAACTTCCGGGATTACGGGAACCGGCGCCACTATTATGAACGATGTGGAGAGCCTGCCGCATTCGGTGTTGTTGTGGCGCTCGCTGTTGAATTATATCGGCGGTTTGGGAATCGTGATTTTCGCCGTGGCATTGTTACCGTTTTTGGGCATCGGCGGTATGCAGATATTCCAGCACGAAAATTCGGATTCAAACGACAAATTTATGCCTAAATTCAGCTATATCGCCAAGCGAATCGTGTCGGTGTATTTGTTCTTGACCCTGCTTGCGGTCGGGGCGTTGTATTTGTGCGGAATGGACGTGTTTAATGCGATTAATCACGCCATGTCGGCCATCGGTACCGGCGGATTTTCTTCCATGAATCATTCGGTGGCGTCGTTTGACAGTTTTCCGATAGAGCTGGTAATTATGCTGTTTATGCTGGTGGGGGCGTTGCCGATGACTTTTTATATTTTGCTGTATCGTCGTACGTCGCCGGACCGTAATCGACAGGTCCGAGTGTTTTTGAAATCGGTGTTTTGCGTCGGCATTATTTTGAGCGGATATATGTATCTGATGTCGGATTATTCGCTGTGGTATGCGTTGCGCTACGGCTTTTTTACCGTGATTGCCGTTATGACAACAACCGGCCTTTCTTCTTGCGACTATACGGCATGGGGGCCGTGGGTGCCGGCGGTGATTTTGTTGCTGTCGCTTTCCGGCGGATGTACCGGTTCGACCACCGGTTCGATTAAGATTTTCCGCTGGCAGGTAATTTATGCGTTTTTGAAAAAATATACGATTTCGGCGGTGGAGCCGAATCGGGTAACGCTGATGAAAATAGGCGATATAAATATGCCGGAGCGGGCAACCATGTCGGTTTTCGTGTATGTTTTTGCCTTTATGATTTCGCTGTTGGGGTTGACGGTGATTGTCAGCGCCTGCGGTATGGATTTACGGACTTCGCTGGCGGCGGTAACCGCTTGCATTACCAATGTGGGAGTAGGCGCAATCGATATTATCGGGCCGGAAGGAAATTATGCCTTTTTCTCGCAGACGGTAAAATCGTTGCTGTGTTTTGCCATGTTGCTCGGGCGTTTGGAAATTATTACCATTTTGGTAGTCGGCACCAAGTCATTTTGGCGCGGCTGATTTTTCTTTATAATATTGCAAAACGAACAAACGCACGGCGCTGGAAAGATTTTCGGCTTTGCGCGTGCGGTCGATGTGCGTAATCAGTTGGTTGCGGCTCATCTTCATCTCGGCTGCTATGTTCAAAAATTCTTCGTAGAATTCTTCTTCCAAACTGATGCTGGTGGCGTGTCTGCCGGCGATTAATACCGAAATTTTAATCATGATTTTTTACGCCAGTTGTCGATGGAAATTACCTCGGCATTGCCGGCTTTGCGCGGGTTTTCGTCATCATCGGTTTCCGAAGCGCTGAGGGCATCGAGGTCATCGTGCTCGAAACTCAGACCGAACTTGGCGTACGGATCGGCAAAATAAGTGATGGCATCATACGGAATGGTAATGGTTTGCGGAATGCCGCCGAAGCTCAAATCAACCGAAAAGCTGTTGTGCCGCACCACCAGATTATCAAACTGGTTTTGCAAAACAATGGTCATGGTGTCCGGATATTGAATTTTGAGATTTTTAGAAAGAACGACTCCGCGAAAATCGGTATGAAACGTTATATAAAAATGGTTTTCGCCCGGTAAGCCCTGTTCTTCTACCACCTTCAGCGCATAATAAATTACGTTGCGCAAGGATTTTTCCACCAATTCGTCGTAATTGAATTCCGTAATAAAGTCTACCATTTTTTCCTCTTAATAAAATCAAACGAGCCGTTCTGTTGCTGGGCGGCTCACTCCCCACTTTAAGCTAACCAAAGCTCAAAGAATTGAAATTCGTTGCATTTACCGCATTACGCAGCAACGGCAACAGGTGCAAAATTATCATTTGCGTTTATTTAGTTTGAACCGATAACGGTGGTATCTCACCGGACACAACACATATCTTTACTATACACCGTCAATCCTGTTTCACCCCCGTAAAATGGTGGAGGTGCCGAGTACTGCCCTCGGGTCCGACGTACCTATTTCATAAGGCCTCTGGTGTCACAGTCAGTTGCCTGACGATTCTTAATATAGAGATTCTTTTAAAAATATCAAGATAGAATTTTCACAATATGCAAACAGGTAATTCGGAGCCGAAAACCGTAAAAAAACGGTAATTTTTTGTATTGAAAAATTGTTATAAAACAATAAGTTATCTGAATTTTAACTATAAAAATACGGATAAAAAGCGTTTTTTACTGGATTTTTAAAAAAAGCCGTGTTATATGACTCTTGTTTAACGGTTTGTTAATCTTTTTTAATGAACGGTTAATAGGTTTAATACTGCTGAAGCTGTCGGCATTGAGTTGTAAAAACAGGCTGAAATTCTTAAAGGTCGGGAAGCGTGTTTGGCGGCAGGCAGAAATATGGGATGACACGTCATCGTGTTAAACAAGTTTGCAATTTTATTGTTCAGTGTCTGCGTTTTGATAAGCGGAGCAATTTATGCTAATGAAGATACTGAAATATTGTCGGCCAAAGAGCGGGTTTCGGACAGCTCTCTTTGTTTGGCGGCTGCCAAGGAAGCAAGTGCCGACTACGGAGTGAATTTTGACTTGCTCCAAACCATAGCCGCGGTTGAAAGCGGTGTGTGGAACGAATTTCATAATGCTTATGTGGCATGGCCGTGGACCGTGAATGCTAAAGGCCGCGGTTACTATTTCAAAACCAAAGAGGAAGCTATTGCCGCCGCTAAAAAGTTTATTGCGAGCGGGGTTACGAGCATTGATGTCGGCTGTATGCAGATTAACATGAAGTTCCACGGTAAAGCGTTTTCCTCGCTTGAAGATGCGATGGACCCGCAGCAGAATGTACGCTACAGCGCCAAGTTCTTGCGCACGCTTTATTCGCGTAACGGCAACGATTGGAAACAGGCCGCCAAGAGTTATCACTCGGGTAATTCAACCGAAGGTGCGCTTTATGCGAATCGGTTGAGCCGCAGATTCGAATCATACAAAGTAGCCGGTTTGTCTTCCGGTAAAGAGTTGTTTTAATCGTAATGTCGCAGCAAATCACCAAATATATCAAAGAATACACCGTCAAAAGTTATGAGGCGGATTGTCACGGCTTTTTGCGCATTTTGACCTTGATGAACATTTTGCAGGATATCGCTTGCGAAAATGCCGATTTGTTGGGATTGGGTTTTGCCCAATGCCACGCGCATAATTTGATTTGGGTGGGCTCCAATTATCTGATAAAGATTAAGCGTTTGCCGCGGATTGACGAACATTTTGTGATTGAAACGTGGCCGGCGGAAGCCAAACTTTGGGGCGCAATCCGTAACTTTAACATTAAAGACACAAACGGCGAGGTAATCGCTTGCGCTTCCAGTCAATGGGTGCTGGTGGATTATGAACGGCGTCGCCCGGTAGCTTTGAGCAAATATTTTCCGGACTATAAATGTTTGGACGAGCGGGTTATGGAAGATGATTTCCATAAACTGCCTGAGGTAGAGAATCCGGATTTAATAAAAGAATTTGCGGTGCGTTTTGACGACATCGACGTTAATAATCACGTCAACAATGCGGTGTATCCGGTATGGGCCAGCGAGAGCTTAGACAGCAAATACCGCATTTCGCACTTGCCGACCGAAATTGAGTTGAACTTTAAAAAAGAAGCGCTTTTCGGCGAAAAAGTTAAAGTGGAAACCAAACAAAACGAATCGGAAAGCATCCACGTTATTCGCGACGAAAAAAGCGGCGACGAATTGGCAAAATGCCTGATAAAATGGCGGGAAATCACATCAGAACGGTTGGCATAAGCGCTTTGCGCGGGCTGATATTTTGCTTAAATACGGCATGAAACACCGGATAAGCGCGCTCGCATTCGGTAATGGCAATATTAAGAATCTGCTGCAGTTTGACAATGATGTTGGTGTCTTTCTCGTCAATGATGACCGAGTGCTTGAAAACCGGCATCCGCACTTCTTCCCAATAAGAGAAATAACCAACCCAGAGGTCCTCATTAAGCAGGGCCAAAAGCTCAAAAATACTCGGCATATAAATGTTTTCCGGCTCAATATTAATCATACAGGAGATGTGCAGGCAATGCATTTCTTCCTCCCAGGCGAAGAAGAACAGCATATTATCCCATTTGCCGCTGATTTCCACCACAACCTCGTGGTTATTGCGACGCTCGGTGGAGTGTTGCCGCTCCGTAAACAGGTACTCGATATCATCGATAGGGTTGAAATTATATAAGTTTTCCGCCAGCATTTACCTTTTCCCGCGATTAATTTAATTACAAGATGACATACTTTGTCCATAAAACTCAAATTTTAACGTTAACTTTTCCACTTTTTGCACATAAAAAAATTTTTTTTGCATAATAAGCAAAAATAAGCTTGATTTTTCAGAGGGTTAAAAATAAAGGTGTTTATAATAATTTTTTATGTGTGGATTATCTGTTTTTTCTTAATATACTTTTAAGCAATTCGTTATAAAGGGGGGCAAATGGTCGGTTTGGCATATCCGGAAATATCACCGATAATTTTTTCAATCGGGCCGATAGCGGTCAGATGGTATTCCATGGCGTATTTGGTCGGTATTTTATTGGGATGGTGGTTAGCTTCCGTCAGAATTAAAAAATATGACCTCGGGCTGACAAAACAAAATTGTGAAGATGCGGCGTTTGCCGTAACGCTCGGGATTATTCTCGGCGGGAGAATCGGCTATATTTTGTTTTACGGCGGAGCGCAATATTGGCAAAACCCTCTGGAAATGCTGGCGATATGGCATGGCGGAATGTCGTTTCACGGCGGCATAATCGGGGTAATTGTCGCCCTGTTTGTTTTTACGAAAATGATTAAATATCCGTTTTTGAAACTGACCGATTTGGTGGCGCCGGTGGTGCCGATGGGGATTTTTTTCGGCCGGTTGGCTAATTTTATCAATGACGAACTGTGGGGTCGCGTGACCGATGTGGCATGGGCGGTGCGTTTTCCGCGCGGCGGATATCTGCCGCGGCATCCGTCACAGATTTATGAGGCCTGTTTGGAAGGAATCTGTTTGTTTATCGTGCTCAATTTAATGTGGCGCAACAAGTGGTGTCGCGAAAACACCGGCTTTATTTCCGGCGCGTTTTTGCTGGGATATGCGCTGTGCCGGCTGGCGGTAGAGCAGTTCCGCGAGCCTGATGCGCAACTCGGATTTTTGTGGCTCGGTCTGACCATGGGACAATGGCTTTCCGTGCCGATAACGCTGTTGGGATTATGGCTGTGCGGCCGCTGTTTGCTGCGAACCGGCGCTAAAAATTAAGCTACGGTAATGATATTGCAGTTGAAGCGATAGTTCTTTTGCAAAGCGTTGTGGGTGCGTTCGGTAACTTCGGAGGCGTCGAGGTCTTTGCGGGTTTTTTCCGAAACGCATACGGATATGGTAATTTTTACGCTTTTGCGTGAGGCAAAAACAAATTCCGCGGCGGCGATGTTGCGGCGAATGTTGTCGGCAAATTCCTTAACGTGGCGGGCATCTTCGTTTTTGAATACCAAAATCAATTCGGATTCGTTATAGCGATAAATGCTGAAATTATAAGGCATTTCCAAAATGCGGTTGACCACCATCTGGTCGAGCACTTTGCATTGGGCTTCGCCGATGGCGCCGATCAGTTTGTCGCGGTTATCAATGCTGAACAGCGCAATCGTATATTTGAAAGGGAATTTGGAATTGGCATGATTCATATAGGCAATTTTGCTGCCGACGTTTTCCAGCTCGTCGTAGTTAAAACTGCGATAAAGGTTGAGGACGGTCACGCACAGCAGAATCAGGGCGAATCCCAAAAAGAACGTGGTTAAACCCGACGGCGAATTGGAATAAACAATACCCATAAACAGGCTGGCAACAGCATAAAACAAACCGGTATTAACAATGGTGTTTTTGAAACTGATGTTGATTGCCAGCGGCGCCAGCAGAACAATCCAAAATACGCAGGCCCACAGCGGAATCGCCTCCAGAGTAATGTCAACGTGCGGAATAAACGCAAATATGGAGTGCAGGTGCGAGAGCAGGGCCGTCTGCGCCAACAGGCCGAGCAACAAATATGTGTTGCGGCCGGTCAGCAATTTTGATTGTGGCAGAAAGTACAGAAAAACAAAGTTAATCGGCAAAATAAAGCAGAGGCAGCAAAATTCCGTAGACGAGGTATAATTTTCGCCGTATCGCATTTTCAGCTGATTTATGATGATGTAACTGACGACTCCGAGCAACAGGCTGAACAGCGGCTTAGATTGGTTGGAAACACACAACAGAGTGATGTTGGCGGCCGCCACCAGAAAAAACAAATAGTGCAATACGACGGCGACTCCGGCCTCATAAGGGTTTTGCGCATAAAACGCAATCAGCCCGATAAACAGCACAACTGCCGGCAAAAACGAACTTTTGATGGTCGAAAAAATATATTTAATGTTTTCCGGCGGTCTGATAAACACTGCTTTTCTCCTTTAGAGCAAAAGGATAAAACAAAAGCGTTTAAATTTTATTTATACATTTTAAAATGGAGCTGTCGCCGTACGAATAAAAACGATAGCGCTCGGCGATGGCGTGAGCGTAGGCCGCTTTCATCCGCTCGGTGCCGGCAATGGCACAAATCAGCATAAATAAAGTTGATTTCGGCAGGTGGAAGTTGGTGATAATCATATCCAGCATCTTAAATTTATAGCCCGGAGTGATGAAAATATCGGTTTCGCCGCAGAACGGATGCAAAATGCCGTTATCATCAGCGGCGCTTTCAAGCAGGCGAACCGAGGTGGTACCGACGGCGATTATGCGGCGTCCTTCCTTTTTGGCCTTATTGATGAGGTCGGCGGTCTCCGGAGAGATGACTCCGTATTCGGCATGCATTTTATGGTCTTTGGTGTCTTCGGTTTTGACCGGCAAAAAGGTACCGGCGCCGACGTGCAGCGTTAAAAACACGCGCTTGACTCCCATGTCGTCAATTTCTTTTAAGAGCCGATCCGTAAAATGTAAACCGGCAGTGGGAGCGGCAACCGCACCCTCATATTTGGCATAAACCGTTTGGTAGTTTTCTTTGTCGTTATACGGATTCCATAATCCGGCCAGCGGTTTATCGCGTTTGATATACGGCGGCAACGGCATCGAACCGTATTTTTCGAGCATGGCGCCCAGTTTATCCGGCTCGCAGTTGAATTTGATAAACACGCCGTCCTCAGAGTCTTTTTGCAAAATTTCGGCGGAAAAGTCGGATTCTTCGGCGCTGATGTCGGCATTATAAAAATGAATGGTGTCGCCGACGTGCAGACGTTTGGAATTTTTGATAAACGACCACCAGCGGATACCGTCATCCGGGTGATAGAGCGTAACCTCGACCAGGGCCTCGCCGCGCTTGCCGTAAAGCCGTGCCGGAATAACTTTGGTATCGTTAAACACCATAACATCGCCCGGCTTGAGGATTTGCGGCAGGTCGTAAAAATGGCGGTCGGTAATAACGTTTTCTTCCGATAAATCCAGCAGTCGAGACGAATCGCGCGGATTCGCCGGCTCTTTGGCAATCAGTTCTTTATCCAAATCGAAATCAAACAAATCAACTTTCATAACTTTTTCCCTATATATTATAATGTGGCTGTTATATTATGTTCGCGCCGATAAAGCAAGATTTTTTTATTTTTAACCAAAAATGTAATTTTCTTCAATTTGTCAAAGCGCCTAAAATAAGGCTGATTCGGGATATTTAGAAAAAAAATGTAAAAAAAATGCATTTTTCGACAAAAAAGTGTTGCAAAATAGTAAAAAAGGGTGTATAGTCGGTGCAGAAATAATGACGAAATATGCACTTAAAGGAGTTTTCAAATGGCAAATCAAAGAAATGCTGCGGTTGAAGACAAGATCAGAAACGCAGAAAAAATTATTCAGTCGTATGCCTACGGCAAAGATTTGGATCAGGCTATCAGATATTTAAAAGAGCATGATCCGGATAACGGCGTGTTGGCAACCATTAAGGATTTTGATAACAATCGTCCGTTACTTAAGGAACTGAACGCATTGTATCGTGCAGATGTGGCACGCGCAGAAAATGACACGGCTGAATTGGAAAAGATTGCCGAGTTCTTGAGTGCGTCCAAGAGTAAGGATTTGCGCAAAGAAGCATTGAAAATGATGCGCGAATTGCCGGAAATCAAAGAAGATTCGGAAAAAGGCGATGCTATCGAAGCCATGATTGCCGAAACCGATAAAATGAAACATATTCAGGAAAAGCAAGAGACCGTTCAAAAGCAGACTCCGAGCATGAGCGATGATGCAATCGTTGCCAATGCCGAAAAAATTGATAATATCCTTGACGGTGATGATTTCCGTAACGTTTGCATTAACGAAATCAATGAAGTCAGCAAGCAGGTAAGCATTGTTGACGAAGCCGGTGCGGCTGTTGAAGATGAAAACGAAATCTGGCTGACCAAGATGCGCGCCGCTTTGAACGAAGTTTCGATGGCTCACATGGATGATGCCGCTTTTGCCGCTAAGAGCGATGACGAGCAGAAAGATGCCTTAAAGGATGATGTTATCACCAACTTCCGCGGCGATATGTTGCAGATGCTCGGCGATGACGATAAAGCCGTAAAAGATTTTGTTGACGGTAAAAAAGTTAAGATTCAGGCTAATCAGTTCTATTCCAGCATCGAATCCACTAAAGAGAAGATGCAGGATAAGGCCGATAAGTTCAACGAAGCCGGCAAAGAAAAGTCCGGTTCCTGGTTGTCGCGCAAGTTAGAAAAGTTCAACAGATTTGTTGAAAAGCATTGCGGTATGACTCCGGTTGAATTCGGTAGAGATTTGTTCGGTTACTTCTCGCACAGACGCGGTATTACCAATACTTTGGCTGCGGCCGGTATGGTGGGTGCGGCTCTGTATTCCATTCCGGCGGGCTTGGCTGCTGCTGCGGCTTATGGTGTTTACCAATCGTTTGCTCCGTCTAAGTGGACGATTTGGGAAAAGAAACATGCCAACTATAAGGCTGCCCAAGCCAGCGGTAACGAACAGGAAATCGCTAACTGGAAAGGTTGGAACGGTATTCGTAACGCTTATAAATCCATTATGGCGAATCCGAAAGAAAAAGAGAGATTCGATCGTCAAAGACGTACCAACAGAAAGTACGGTTTGGCCAGTGCGGCGATTGTCGGTTTGGCCACTCCGGTAATTGTCGGCGGCGGTGCTGTGTTAGGTTTGGCCGGTGCCGGTGCTTATATGGGTACCAGAGCGGTTTCCTCCGGTACGCGTATGATCGGCGGCAACGTTAACGCTGCGGCGCAAATGAATGAAGCCAAACAGCAACATGATGAAGATCAGACCGCAGAGAGCTTGAAGGGTTACAAGAAGGCTCGTACTTACTTCTACCTCAGCATTTTAGGTACCGGTTTGTCGGAATTCTGCATGGTTAACAGTGCGGCTGATGCATATAGTGCCGACTACAATATGGGTGTTGACCATAATCCGGATCACTTCGCTCCGTTGAACGATAATCAAAACGAAGCTCCGGTTGCCGATAATGACGGTAACGGCGAAGTTACTCCGGTTGAAGTTACCCATGCCGATTGGAGAGAAGGTATTTCTGCCGGTCAGGCTAAATGGATTGAAAACCATGTTCAGGGTCAGGCTGCGGAATATGCCAAACTTTATGGTTGGGATGTAAATCCGGATAGTATGGAAGAAGTTACCCAAAGAATGGCCGACAATATTCAGAAGGCTATTGATAACGGTGCTTTGCCGGATAAGCCGGTCGGTGAGATTATGTATAAATATCTGCACCTCATCGCATGGCGTGAAAAAGGTGAATACGTATCCGGTGGTTTGATTCAATCCACCATGGTTAACGGTGAACCGGATTATTGGACCAACGCTACCGAAATCAAGGCTTTGAACCACATTATCTTCTGCGAAGAAAAAGTTAATGTTTCTGCCGATGCTCTCGGTAATACTTTGGATCGTATTACGGCCAGCGGTGATGACTTGGATAAGAGTTTGGATCACCTCAACAACAACCGCTATGTCGGTACTGCCGATTTGATGCACAAGGCCGGCGATGTTAACTGCGCTCACGTAAGCTACTGGGAACACTTTAAGGCGGTAGTTAAGAAGGTTGTTACCCCTCCGGAAGAGCCGGCACCGGCTCCGGAGCCTCCGGCACCTGCACCGGAACCGGCTCCTGCTCCGGTTGACGGTCATGCCGATGACGGTGCGGTTATTACCACCAAGGAACAGCCGTACAAGACCAGTAGCCATGAAGGCTGGATGGAAAAGGATAAGCAATCCACCGATTATGCTGTACCGACAGGTCCGAAGAAAGTTATTCCGGGTTCTGCGGTTGAGGCCGGTGCTGAAAAAGCTTCTTCTGTTTCCGGCAACGGCGATCAGGCTTTGAATGCTATGATCAGAAGCAAAATGGGTAAGGATATGGGTTAATATTCGGCTCTGATGCTCAAATAAAAAAAGGCGCTTCTACGGAAGCGTCTTTTTTTGTGCGTCGAAAAAATCAGGCGGCATTGAAAATTCGGCCGACGACATCTTTGCCGTTTTCGCGGCGCAAAACAAGCTCGGTCGAGGTCACATCGGTGTAGCCGGAATTATGCAGTAATAATTCTATATATTGCGGATTATGTTTATAGCGCCCGTTGGCCTGAATCGTATATTTTTCCGCCATAATGTCGGTTTCTACCGAAAAAATCAGACGGGTAGGGGCAGAGGCGGCAATGAGCGGGCGCAAATCGCCGAAATAACAGAATACATCGGCGGCGATGATTGCGGCAAAATCGGGGTGCGAGCCGTGTAAATATTCCAAAATATCGGCCTGATGCAATTCGGCGTATACGCTTTTTTGCCGCGCCAAATCCAGCATTTTTTCGGAAATATCCACGCCGACAAATTCGTTTTGGTCGGTTTTAAGCTTTTGCGCCGCCAGGCCTGTGCCGCAACCCAAATCGAGAATTTTGCCTTTGAGCGGGGCATAAAGTTCGGCGATTTTATCAACCACCGAATATTGAATGTTTTTGAGCGTCTGCTCATAGGTGGCGGCAAAATTATCAAACAGCAGGGCGTTATATTCTTTTTCGTTGGCGGCGGTTTGATGATTGAGCGAGGACCACAGGTGCTGAACAATAATGTTTTCCGGCATTTTCTGATACCAGTTTTCGCAGATTTTACGCGCTTTTTCCGGCGCCTGCTCGTTAAACAGCACCAGCGTTTCGGCAATATTAAGGCTCCAGTCGGTGTGTTTCGGCGCCAGATAAAAGGCGTGAAACATCAAATCGAGCGCCTGCTCGTATTCTTCCAAACTCTTCAAAATCAGCGCCAGATTATAGCTCAGCTCCGGTGTTTGCGGGGCCAAAATCACCGCCTGGCGATATTCTTCCAAGCCCTCGACCGTGCGGCGGTTGCGACACAACATTTCGGCATAGTTGGCGTGCAAACGCAAGTTGTTCGGCGCAATTTCAATCCCGCGTTTATAGAACTTTTCCGCCTCGCCGAAGTTGTGCGAATCGGCTTCCATATCGGCCAAATTCATCAGCGCCGTCAGGTTATGCGGGCTTAAATTCAGCGCCTGATAAAACAGTTTTTGCGCCGTGTCTTTATGCCCCAACGTCAATTCGGATTCGCCGAGCATGGCTTTGATTTCGTCATCTTGTGCCAATGCGTCGGCTTTGGTCAGATAGTTGGCGGCATCAGCAAAATTATGTGCATTAAAAGCGCGGCGACCGAGGTAATAGAGTGCCTGCGGGTTGCCTGATGAGAGCTTTTCGAGCGTGGCGGTATCGTCGCTGACTTCCGCCAGATTGGTGGCGGCCTTGAGATAGTCGGCATCAAGCTTGAGCGCGGCGGCAAACTGCTCTTTGGCAGCCTCAAGATTATTCTGCGCCCAATAAAGATTGCCGAGTCCGAAATGCGCTTCTTTGCAATCGGGCTTGAGCGAAAGCACTTTTTGATAGGCTTCGGCCGCTTCCACAAACTTACCGAGTGCACCGAGCGAAACAGCTAAATTAAAAAATATCGGCCAATGTTGCGGCGCATTTTCAATCGCTTTATAAAAATAGCCGACCGCCTCGCCGTGAATGCCGCGGGTTTGGGCAATCAGCCCGAGCAGGTTCAGCACGTCGGCGTTGTTGGGCGCGGTTTCCAAAATCTGCCGATAGATTTGTTCGGCCTCGTTTAAGGCACCGTTTTGTTGCAGTTCAACCGCTTTTTGAAACATTAATTGATACGACATTTTTTCCTCACTCGGCTTTACTGTATTATCTTTAACCGAAAAATCCAACGCTATTTGTATTTTTTGCTTGAAAAATGTGTAAAAATGATGTACGTTACCCTCACTTCCGAGAAGGCAGATTGTCGGTAATGGCCGGTAATCTCGTTGCAGACTTGGGTTTGCGACTATCGGGACAATAATGTAAACAAACAAAAAAAGGATAAATTTAATGAAAAGTATCGTTTCTGCAAAGAAGAAATTGAGCCGTAGCTACGGCGACAATCTCTGGGGTGATAATAACAGCCCGTTTAACAAAAGATCATATCGTCCGGGACAACATGGTCAAAGAAAAGCAAAAGTTACCGACTACGGTCAACAATTAATTGCTAAGCAAAAGATGAAAGTTTATTACGGCAACATTTCCGAAAAGCAATTCGGTAAATATTATGCCGAGGCTATTCGTCGTTCGGGCGATGCCGCCGAAAACTTAATCGGTTTGCTCGAATCCCGTTTGGATAACTTGGTTTATAAAGCAAAATTCGTACCGACCGTATTTGCGGCTCGTCAATTTGTTAACCACGGTCACGTTACCGTTAACGGCAAAAAGGTAAACATTCCGTCTTATATGGTTAAGGCCGGCGATGTTATCGAAGTTCGCGAAAAGTCTAAGAGCATGAATATGGTTATCAATGCTCTCGAATCGCAAACTCGCGATTGGCCGACATATTTGGAAGTTGATGCCAAAAAGATGAAGGCAACTTACACCTTCATTCCGAAGTTTGAAGATGTGCCTTATGCGGCTGTTATGGAGCCGAATTTGGTTATCGAATACTACTCCAGATAATAAAAACTCATATAATGGGTTTCTACTTGAAAGCCTTTCTGCTTATGTACTTCTTTTGTACACCGCGCAGAAAGGCTTTCGGCGTATTAACTCCATTCTCTGAGTTTTTTAAAGGGACGTTCTTGCGGGAAAAAACCTTTTTCTATTAGCCTAATTCTATGAGTTTTTTGGGCGCAGAGCTGAAAGCGTCGTGAGCGCAGCGAAGGACAAAGGCTTTCGGCGTATTAACTCCATTCTCTGAGTTTTTTTGGGGGAACGTTCTTGTGGGAAAAAACCTTTTTCTATTAGCCTAATTCTATGAGTTTTTTTGTAGATGATTTTTACATCGCGCGAAGGGATTTTCTTCGTATATATCACGTTCTATGGAATCACCACCGGTTTATTTTTTTTGCGTCCAAAATAAGATTTTTCATTTTA
>JAEEGL013404065.1_pt1 | contig 41903 bp, 50 predicted proteins | sample 9134231 | NCBI WGS metagenome assembly JAEEGL01 (sample SAMN16246548, study PRJNA631951) | gut metagenome | biome: gut microbiome; feature: rumen; material: fiber-attached | host: Bos | place: Iran: Karaj | collected 2018-10
CTGGGCGAAAAAACAAGGGTTTTCACGTTTTTCCGAACGAAAATTATGCGAATCAACCCGTTATTCCGAACGAATAATTTACTTCAATTATCTTATTATCAGCTTATTACGCAAAATTGAGCAAATTACTTTCCGATGCAGAAAGTAGCAAATCCGGGGTAACCCTTTGATTATGACTTACTTGCCGATTTGGGCGGCGGGGCGAGCAACAAGCCCGAAACACGACACGGACAAAGTGTTTACGAGGTAAGCACGGCCCCCGGCCCCTGGCGGCACTACAAAGGTACTCATTTTTTGAACAATCGCAATACCCAGAGGCCGATTTTTGTCTTCTTCACGACGTAGCGCCAGAGCAGCCACAAGACGAGCAGGAGGACGGCCACGCGGAAGCCATAGATCTGCGTCCGCTGCCACCACGTCAGCTCGCGGGGGACCTCGATGATCTTCTGCTCCTCGCGCTCCTCGACGGCGCTGCTGGTATGGGCCGTCGTCGTGTCCCGGACCTGAACGGCCACGGGGACCTCGATTGTCTGCGGCTTCGTCCGGAGGCTGTGGTGGAGGAGCCCGCCGGTGACGACGGCCTCGCTCACCGCGTAGGAGTTTTCAAGGCGTGACGAGGTGTCACGGGTTACGATGCGCTCCACCTCAACGGGAACCTCGAAGGTGGCCGTGTCGTGGACGACCCGCTCGCGGATCTCCACACGGACCGAATCCCGGTACTCCGTCCGCACCTGCGTTACAATCTTCGGGGTGCAGCAGGAATAGACGAGCAGGGCTGCGCTGATAATCAATAAAATACGTCGCATAACTTAAATTCTTACATTAAAAAGCCCTTCGGGGCGGGGCAAAAACTATCAAAAATCCCCACCCCTCCGGGCAAGCAACTACTCTAACCGATTGTACCACAGTTAACTGCGGGCGATAGTCTTATTGAATTCTTTAAGTATGAAATTCTCGATGCCCTGGACATTGAAGTGGATGCAGCTTCCCAGGCCCTCATCGGACTTGAGCCAGGCCACATCCTCCTTGTTATCCTGGAACCCGTGCTCGACGAGGATGGACGTCGCCGGGTGCTGGGAGAGCATCCAGAAGCAGGCCTCGTAGTCGGGGTCGCCGTCGCTCCAATCCGACCGGATGGGTTTCTGCCTGCCCTTCCCGGAGCCGAAGGTATTCCCGTAGGGGTGGCCGTAGGTCCGGTTGACAAGCTCATCGACGGCCGCCTCGTAGACGTAGGTGGCCAGGGTGTCGGAGCGGGTGATGCCGGGGGAGGTGTAGATGGAGATACCTCGGGCGTCGTGCCACTTCTTGTCGCTTTTCGCGGCGTTGACGTGGATACTTTCGACGATGACGTTCTCCGTGCCGTACTTCCGGCAGCAGGCCTTGATGCGGTCCGTCCTCTCCCGCAGGGGGATATCCTTCTCCTCCGGAACGAGAACGAAGGCGGTAAACCCGTCGAAGTAGAGCACGTCAGCGATGCCGTGCGCGATCTTCCTTGCCTGCGCGTACTCACGGAAGTAGTACGGGGAGTGGATGAGGTTCAGCGAGGCGTCCGGGCTGCGCTTGCCGGGGGTGTCGATCCCGTGGCCGGGATCCAGGAGTATGACCGGGAGCTTAATCATTGCCGGCGGCCTCCTCGTCCCGTTTGATTCCGGTGAGCAGCTCCTTGAGGTCCTCCTTCGTGAGGAGCTTCGCGAGGAGCTCCGCCGCCGCGGCCTGCTGCTTCTTCGTCTTCGCGTCCGCCTTCTCGCGGACGGACATAAACTCGACGACGAGAAGGAAGATGCCGACGAGGATCGTCACCACCGGGACGGCGGAGAGGCGGGAGATACCGAACAAGCCGAAGAAGTCGGCCATACTGATAAGCCCGTCCACCATCGCGGCGATAGCCAGGCCGCCCTCGTAGCTGATGAACTTCGACAGCGAGCGCCGGAGGGCTTCGCTTGTGCGGAGCTCTCCCCGCTGCTTCGCCTTATAGAGGCCGCTGCCGAGGTCTATCACCATGGCCAGGAGGACGGCGAGCATAACAAAGACCACCATTTTCAGGAGGCTGGTGTAGGGTGAGATAATACTTGTCATCACTCGGCCCTCCTTATCCGGTTATCAGGTGAAACAATGCCCAGGTACCATACTCCGCAGCCGCAAGGAGTACCCCCCCCGCGTCGCAGATGATATCGTGCCACTCGGCGCAGCCCTTCTTCGAGAGCTTCTGGTACACCTCGTAGCCGACACCGATAAGGAAGGCAACCAGCAGCGCTATCCATAGCGGGATGAAACCGGAGAGATAGAGCGCGATGAGGTTGCTTACAAGGATGTGCAGCAGGCCGTCCGTGCGGACCCAGGCCCAGACTTTCTTGAGGAACTTAATCATCGCTCAGGCCCTCCCCGGCCTCTGCGGCGTCCTGCTCGGCTTTCGCCGCCTCGAGGGCGGTCAGCTCTGCACGGGCCGTGCGATAATCTTCCTTCGCGGCATCATACTCGGCTGCCTTCACCGGGTAAGCCTCCCGCCAGGCCTGCAGGGACTTGATGTAAGCCAGGGCCTCGGCATCGCTGTCCGACATCCTGGTCTTCGCTGCGGTCTTCTCCGCAGCCTTGTCGTTAATTTGCTGTTGCGTGATCATAGTGACAAATGTTTTTGATGAGTTGACGATTCTTGTGCGTGTAGTAGGCCTTCCGTGTGTACCGCGGGACGATACGGCTGTGGCGGAACTCCGGGACGAACTCGAGCACCTCACCCCAGGGCGAGGCCTCGATAAGCTCCCCGATCTCCGAACGGAGGCCGTAGCTGCAGCAGTGCTTGAAGATGCCGTAATAGGAGTTCAGGCAGTCGCGGAAATGCTCTTTATTGAGGATCCGGAACATCCGGTCGTCGCGACCCCGGTCGAGGAACCGCTCGACCTTCCTGATGAAGTTGTGGACGATGCGCTTCGACGGGAGGGCGTAGACCGTCCCGTCCGGGCGTGTCTTGATATAATACCCGAAGGCCGCGATGCCCTGGTGCGTCTTCCGGAAGACCGTCTTCGCCTCGTTGATTTCCAGGCCCTCGGCCGCCTCGACGGAACGGAGGTACGGGAGAAAGAGGGAGAGGAACTGCGGGAGGCGTGAAACGCGGAGCGGCCCCTCAACGTCATCGGTATAGTGGACGAAGCGGTAGCCATAGTAGCGGAAGGCGGCCAGGTAACGGACGGACTTGAGGTTGCCGCCGATCTGCGCGATGAGGTTCCCGATATCGACACCCTCGTCCGGGGGGAGGTTGAACCGGGACTTGTGCGGCGGTAGCGGGTCCCACTCCCAGCGCGGGCAGAGCCGCTCGGCGCGGCCGATGGTATCGCTCTGGTAGAGAACCCTGCAGAGCCACAGCATAAAATCGCGCTTCGGCTCGTCGTCTGCGAATGCCTCCTCGATGATAGGGCGGTACTGCTCGACGAGGCCGGCCTTGCTGATATGGAGGAAGAAGGAGCGCTGGTCGATACGGAACCAGACGCAGGGCTCCCGGCCCCCGTCGCTCTCCTCGTAGTAGAGCTCCATAAGGCGCTCAACGGCCCGGAGGCCTCCCCGGCCGACACGGCAGGAGAAACTATCCGGGTCGAGGACCTTCTCGACATACGGCCGGATCGTCTCGCACCACATCGTCTGCGGCGGGCGGTCCGGATAGCGGGGCGCGATGACCTCCCGGAGGACCGGGTAGTGGAGCATAAACGCCTTGCAGCGGCCGGGGACGTATTCGCACCAATAGAAGGCCCAGAAAAGTGCCTCGAGGTGCTCGGGGTAGTTGAGTTCGTATTCCAGCTGGGCGCGGCTCTTGCGCTTCCCGTGCCGGGAAACGAAATACCAGGCATAAAGTTCAGGGAGAGGGACGACGGCGGACAGGAACACCTCGTGCAATTCGGAGCAAGAATCGCGGAACCCACGGCCGTAATACGCATTGATGCGATTGTTGCCGTTGTTCAAATTGCCATTGTTGCCGTTGAAGATCCAGGCATTGTTGGAGTTCGACTGAAACGCCATAGTGACACTTATGATGATGTTGCTATAAATGATAGCCAAGTGACCTTTTCACTCCGAGGCCTCCCGGAGCCGCGTGACCGGCCCGGCTCTGCCTCGGCCCATGCATTATTTCTTCTCCACCTCGGTCATATCGCCGAGGCGTCTGCTGAGCGAGGACACGAGGAGGTCCAGCTGCCGGGCCACCTCCCTGAACTGAATATCCCAAACTGCTTTTTCTTCCGGTGTCACCCGCCCCGCGGTGATGGCGACCTCAAGGTCAAACTCGAGGTCGCTCATCAGGGAACGGGCTTTCATCAGGCGTTCGAGCTTGACGCGGAGCTCCACGGCGTTCCGCATAGGGGAGCGGAGGCCCCGGAAGATGAGCTTCCCAATACCGAAGGCGTCGTTCATTGTCGGCTCCCCGATGGTGAACTTGAATCCCCGGTTGATTTTCTCAACCAGGCGCGCCGTCTGGAAGACCATCCGCTGCACCTCCACCTTCACGTCGAGGCCCTGGAGGGGGCCGTCACCCTGCGTTCTCTCGTTTCTGCCTGCCATAACCGATTGAAAATTAAAAAATTATAAAAAATTAAAATTCCTCAACGGGAAAAGCGCGGAACCCACGGCCGTACCACGCATAGACGCGAACGTAGTCGCCGTTCAAATAGCCACCGTAGCCGCTGAAGATCCAGGCAACGTTGGAGCTCGACTGAAACGCCAGGCGGATTGTCGTGCCGTGGTCGGCCGCCGTTCCGCCGTTCGCGACGATGGTCTTATTGATGGGATCCGTGTTGCCGTTCTCCACCTGCGAGTAGAGGAGGTAGGCCTCGGCGAGGCCGCCGTTCGTCGCCTTCCCTGGCTCGAAGCCGGTCTCGAAGCCCTCGAGGGTGACGCCGTTCTCGTAGGCGTCGCGGGCGTTCGGGAAGTCCCAGACGATATCCCCGAGGGGGTTGATATGGGACACCAGGGCGAGGACGTTCTCGCCGAAGGCGAAGTCTTTGATGGCGTAGCGGTTGCAGGGGAACTTCGCCTTGATGGCGTCGAACTGCGCGGCCATATAGGCGTCGTAGTCCCCGTTGTACGCGGCATAGAGGTCGGGGTTGACCTCCTCCGTGAACGCGGTCTTGCGGACCGTGTCGCCGCCGATGGTCGAGGCGACCTGCACGCCGTTGGCGGAGTAGTAGGTGTAGAAGCGCGGGAAGGAGGCGAAGGCCGAGCCGGTGACCACCCCGTTGTTGCGCTCGATTTGCGTCGTGTACCTGCCGCCGTCGTAGTAGCGCGTCTGGTAGCCCCAATAGGTGCGCTCCAGGGTGACGTCGCCCTCGGAGAGGGTGATGCCCATAGAGGTGCTGTACCCACTGACGGTGATATAGAGGGACGTGGCGTTGACCTTGTAGGCCTTGCAGTAGCTGCTGAAGCCGGAGGTCGCGTTGATAGCCGCGACTATATCGTCGATGCTCCCGCCTGCGGCCCAGGTGGCCGTGATGGTCTTCGTGTAGTCCGCTGCGGCGGAGTAGTACTTCACGACGATCGTGAAGGATCCTGCCGCGGCGACATTGATGCCGGATATCGTCCACTCGTCCGGGGCGGCGAAGGGCTTCGCCGCGAGGCGGTTGTCGTCGATGGTGACGACCTTCCCGAAGATGGCCCCGACGACCGTGGCGTTGCAGTTGAGGTAACGGCCGGTGTCGAGGAGGCTCTTCACGAGGGTCCCGCGGTGAACGAGGACACGACGGCCCGCGAGGCGGTCAAAGAGGACCGCGTCACCGGGCAGGAAATCCCGCGAGGGCTTGATGACGTTCACCCCGTCGATGATGGCGGCGGAACCCGCAACGGAGGCGACGGAGCCGTCGCTGGGGCGGCTTCCGTCGGCGTTGTATTCGGCAAGTGTGCCGTAATTCTTGATGTACTTTGCCATAGTGATATGCGTGTTTATGCGTTCGTGTCAAGTTTCCACTGCGAGGCGGAGGTCACCCCGGTGGAGGTGTACCAGACCTTGTTCGTGTCGTCGAAATACCTCTGCCCGATCTTGTCGGGGATGAAGTTCGGAGCGCCGGCACCGTGCGCGTTGGCGTTCCCCTCCGTGGAGTAGTCGTCCAGGCGGCTGCGGACCTCGAGCTTCTCGACAATCAGTCGTCCGATACCTTCGGACAGCTGCTTCTCCAGGGAGGCGATGCGGCCCTCCAGGGATGCGATGAGGTGCGCGATAGCTCCGGAGAAGACGTCCAGCCCGCCGGCCACGAGGGCGGCCAGGCTGTCCGGGTAACCCTGCGCGTACTTCGCGGTGATGTATGCCTCGCCGACTGCGCCGTCGAGGTACTCCAGGCCCCAGTCCTCAATAGAGAAGGAGGGGGATATGGTGACGTTCCCCGTGGCCTCCGTCGCGAGCTCGAAGTAGACATACGAGCTGCTGGCGGACGAGCTGCTGTCGGAGTAACTGACGACCGTGCCATTGACGGAGAGGGCGGACCCGTCGAGGGTGGCTGCGCCGTCCGGCTTCATCGTCGCGATGGTCGCGGTGTGGGTGTAGGTCCCGTCCTCGTTCTGCGTCGTCGCCCAGGTCGGCTGGGTGCGCTCGCAGCGGCGGTGCCAGACGGCCTTCGTCGCGGTGAAGTCGATGCGGTCGTTGGATCCGCCGACGGAGAGGAGCTGGCCGTAGCTGTGGACGGCCGCGATGAGGGAGGTCAGCGATATGCTGCTGCCGGCATCCGAGGCCTGGGTCGGGCTGATGAACTCATCATACCGGCGGCTCCAGGCGACGTGCGCGCAGGTGTTCGCGTAGGTGATGCCCGACACGATGATGTACCCTTCCCCGGTGGGGTTGTAGAAGCGCTTGCCGTTGCTGTCGGTGTACGGGCAGGCGTCGCCGTCGTTGATGGTCGTCGGGACACCGGCCGAGCGGGCCTTGAACCGCACCGTCGGGGTGAGGTTCCCGCCGTTGTTGTCGGTAAAGAGGAGGCCGTTCGGCTTCGTCGCGGTCCCGTAGGTGCCGAAGGGCAGGGCCGGGACGGGGAAGTAGTAGCCGGTACCGACCGCGGTGGCGTTGTGGAGGAGGTTGAACCCGGAGGCGCGGAAGGCGCTGGCAGAGAACTGCGGGCTCTTGGCCGCGATGCTCACCAGGGCGGCGGATTCACCGGAGAGGATGGACTGATCGCCGGCGGCGGTCCTGACGGCGTTCGTGAACGTCTCCTGGACGGAGAGGCTGCTGCGCTCGTCCCAGCTCTGGAGGTTCACCGCGAGGGCCGGGATGACCGTGCCGTTCTCGAGGAGGATCCGGAAGGCCGCGACCTTCGTCTCCGCTGCGCTCGCTGCGGCTGCAGCTGATTCCGCCGCGGCGTTCTTGTAGCCGAGGGCGTCGCTCGCGTGTCCGGAGGCCTCGTTGGCCTTGCTGCTGGCCGTGCCGGCACTCCCGGCCGCTTCCTCGGCCTTCCCGCTCGCTGCGTTCTTATAACCGAGGGCGTCTGCGGCGCTTTGTGCGGCCGCTGCGGTCGCGTCGGCCACCGCCTGGGCGCAGGCTGCCGAAACCCCCTGCTCCGCGGCTTCTGCGGCCGCTGCGGCGGCGACAGCCGTGGCGATATCCGCTACGAGCTGGTCGAACTTCGCGTTAATCTGCGAGGGCGTGGCGAACATCACGAGCCCGGTCGAGCTGTCCCAGATGAGGATCTTGTCGTTACCTTTCACGGCTGCGATCCTCTCGAAGTCGGCAGGGAAGTTCCTGCCGTTGATGTTGATGGTTTCCTGTGGCATAGTTGATGTGGGTATTGATTTGTTGTTAATCTCCTATTGCGAGGAAGCGCTTCCGGGGGCCGGGGCGCTTCGGGGCTTCTTTGTGGACGGTCTTCCAGAAGGCCATACTGCCGACCAGGTACTCCCGGCCGACCTTCTCCGCGGACGCGGCGGCGGCGTTGATGGCTGCGCTGCTGGCCGGGCTGCTCCCGTCACCCTCCTTCACGACGATCCCGAAGGGCGTGGCGTTGAGGGAGTGGTTCCGGAGGAAACGTGCGTAGGCGAAATAAGCGAGGGCGGCCTTGATGCCGGCGAAGTAGGTGTCCTCCCGGCCGCAGCCGCTGGCGTCATAGTAGCCCCCGTTGAGGAGGAGCCACTCGTCCTGCGGGAGCTCACCCTCGGAGCCGGTGAAGACCTGCGCGGATGCGGTGGGTTTCTGCTCCGCGTCGGCGGCCACCGGGACGGTCAGGTCCCCGGCGGGCTGGGCCTCCTTCGGGCGGACGGCCACGGAGCCGAGGTTGATGAATTTCCGGTAGAGGTCCGCACCGATGGCGGGGAGGATGTCAATCTTCTCCGCCTCCTCGATATAGACGGCGATGTGCTCGTCCTGGATGTTCTTCGCGATAGGCCGGTAGCGGCGTATCGTCTCGGCGTTGATTATCATATCGTCGGAGCCCCTCCTTCGGGCGGCGTGGTTGTGCTGGGTTTGACATTGGCGTAGGCGTCCAGGAGGCGGCCCGCCTCATCATCCTCGAGGCCGTAGACGTACTTGAGTGTCGCCTCCTTCGCCCCGCGGTCGAGGGTGCCGTCCTTCAGGACCTCCAGGACCTTCTCGGTGCTGTTATCCCCGAGGCGTTCTGCGAGGGTGACGTTCACCTGGTAGACCTTCGGGAGGATGGAGTAGTCGTTGTCGGGGTTGATGCCCTCCTCGGCCCAGAGGCCGAAGATGCGGGCGAAGACACCCGACACCACCTCCCGCTCCGTCTCCGTGATGGAGTTGTAGTAGTTGTAGGCGTTCTTCATTGTGTCCTGGCCGAAGTTCCCGCCGACGTCCTTCGCGCGGAGGATCGGGGGCTGGTTGAAGGCCCGGCCGATCTTATCCGGGACGATATCCTCCGTCTTGTCGAACTCCTTGTCGTAGGACTTCGCCTCGAACGGGACGAACTCCGGGGCGGTGGCCCCGTCGCGGACGTTGATATAGAGGAGCTTCCCGGCGTTCTCGTCGCCCTGGAACTCCCGCACCTCCTTCTTCACTTCCTCCTCCTGCCCTTCGCTCTCCGCGGTGTTATCGTGGTCGAGGATCATCCCGGACGGGAGGAAGTTGTTACGGACGTTGCGGTAGGCGACGTTGCCGAGCCCCGATTCCGTTGACATCGGGACGAGGGCTGCGGCGTAGATGGGTGTCGGGTAGACGCGCTCCCCGGCGCGGCTCCAATAGAGGATCTGGCCCCGGTAGCCGTTCCAGCCACCGGCCTCCGCCACCTGGCGGGAGATGGTGTCCGGGTCCGGGTCGAAGAAGTCATACCAGACCGCGTCTTTGATATTGAACTGCCGGCGGGCGGTGTTCCGCTTCCCCCAGTCGGGGTGGTAGCGGAGCCGGTCGAAGCGGCCGTCCTTATCGAGCTGCTCGAAGCGGAGTGTCTCGAACGGGAAGGCGTGGACGGAGGTTATCCGGTAGGCGGCGTTGTAGTTGACGTGGAGGGCGAAGCCGCCGAAGTGGCTGAGGTCGTCCGCGACGTCGTTGAGGACGTCGTTGGCCGTCTGCCCCTCCCCGTTGACGACCGCCTTGAGAAAGACCGCCTGGGCGAAGCCGCGGCCCGCGATGAACTTCCGGTAGACGTCCTGGCAGGAGGCCCCGGTGATGGAGGCCGCGACGATCTCCGCGACGACCTGCGGGTAGTCGTTCGCCTCCCCGAAGGTCTGCACCTCGAGGGCCTTATTGTTCGTCGTGTCGAGCCGGCGCTCGGTTTTTATCTTGCTGGGTTTCATTGTCTGCGTCTTGGGTAAAATTGAAGGGACCGGCTCCGGCGGTTACTCTGCCCGGTTGCCGGTCCCGTGTGTCGGTTGATGGCGTGTGCGCTGCCTATTCGTCCGGAAGGGCGTTCGCCTGCTCGAGGGCGGTGTTGGCTTTCACCACACCCTCGGCGGCTTTCGCCTGACGGGCTTCCAGCTTCGCTACCTTCTCCGCGTCGACGGGATCCGCGACACGGGCCTTCGCGAGCTGCGTTTCAATCCCCTTGAGGTAGTTCTTTGCCTTCTTCAAGGCATCCTCGGCTGCGGCGATGGCCGCGGCTTTCAATTCTGCGGGGGTTTTCGGGGCGCTGGCGGCGTTTTCGTCACCGCTTGGGGCACCACTACCAGCGGGAGCCTTATCGGCCGCCACAGCGGCTTTCTCGGCCTCGCGCAGTTCACGGGCACCGAACTCCGCCGCCTGCACCTCCCAGTCTTCCGGGAGCTTCGCGAAAAGGTTCGCGTAGCCGGGGTTACGGGAGAGGTGGAAGAGGGCGAGCTCGTCCGTGAGGTTATGGTGGCTGGCGGTCTTGCTATCATCACGGCCCTGGAGGTCGATGAGGAGCGCGCCGGCCTTGAGTTCAAACTGACGTTCTTTCATGGTGATAATTTTTTGAGTGTCGGTCTTCATCAGGAGGACGTAGGCGTCGAACCAGCAGTTCGGGCACCCCCGGTTGAGGGCCTTGTGGAAGGTCTCGACATAGAGGGCCTCGAGGTTCGCGCGGAACTCCGGATTGCCTTCAACCAGCGACAGCACCTCACTGATGGAGGTGCCGGCGAAGGTTGATTTGAATTCTTCGAGTGTCATTATCCGTTCGATTCAGAGGATGAACTTGAAGCGGGAAGCAGGGCCTCCAGGGCGGCGCGGGTGGTCGCGAGGGAGGTGCTGTAGAAGGACTTCGGAAGGTCGCTCTCCTTGGCGTTGTCGCCGCTGTTGAGGGTGACCGTCGCTACAACGCCGTCGCCGTCCGTGGTGGCCGCCTGGAAGTCGGTCATCTCGAGGCCGGCATCCCAGCCGTACACCTCGAAGTGGGTTTCGTCGGAGCCGCTGTTGAGGTTCTCGACGATAACCACGACGCGGGCCTGGGCGAGCTTACCCAGCTCATCCTTAATGCTCTGCGTCTTGCTGAAGACACGGAAAACGATGTTGTGGTCGAAGCGGTTGAGGTACGTCCCTTTGTTCAGGGGTGAGTTCGCCTCGATGGCGTTCTTCGCGCTCTCGTACTTGTAGCCGTTCGCGCCGGTGTTCAGGACGAGGGAGCTGATGACGTTGCCGGTGACCGTGCTGCTGGCGCGATCGATGTCGTCGAAGTTGACGATATAGATGCTCGATTCCAGGCCGACGGCTGCACTGACGCAGGCGGCGAGGACGAGGCTGGATGCTATTTTTGCACAGGTTTTCATTTCGCGTAATCGTTTTTGGGTGAAGGATAAAGGGCGGGGCCGGAACCCCGCCCGGAGGGGTGACTGCTACTGACCGTAGACGATGCGCTTGTCGTTCAGGAGCTTCGCGTCGATCTGGTCGGTGGCGCGCATATAGTTGACGCGCTCCTTCTTCTCGTACCAGACGTCGACCTCGGTGAGGACTTCGTCGGAAGGAATACCTACGGCGAGATTCTCCTGCTCGGCGAGGACAATACGGTGGGGCTTGTAGTAGGTCGTGCCGTTGTCGAAGTAGCCCTGGATCATCTCGTCCCAGACGGGCATCGGGATCACGTCCACACCGAAGATGGAGAGGGCCTTGACCCCGTCCACGAGGTTGTGGTAGGTGCTCTCGAGGTTCTTCCCGATGAGGTACTGCTGGTAGGCGTCGGCGATGGTCTGGGTGACGAGGAAGCGCACCTTGGGGTTGCTGCCGGAGTCACCGAGCTTGTTGCTGGCGTTGCGGACCTTCGGGTCGAGCTTGAAGTAGGCGGCGGAGAGGGCGGCGTAGGCTGCGTCCGGAGTGAGGGCGGACAGCTGCGCGGCCTTCGATGCCTCGCTGTTGGCGGCGATGGTGACGGTCTTCGCTCCTCCGGTGACGGCGGCCTCGAGCTGCTTGAACAAGCCGTCGATGACATCGAAATAGGTCGGGTCGAGACCGGGGGTGATGAGGCCTCCGTCGACGACGGCCACGGTGTTCACGGTGTCCTTGCTGTAGTAGGTCTTACCGCTCTCGGCGTTGCCCGTTGCGGCGGTGCCGGCGAGGTAGATGACAGTGCCGTTGGCGAGGGCGCACTTCACGGCACCGGCGGTGCTGGAGGTGACGGCCAGGTAGACAGTGCCGACGAGGGCGCTGCCGGCGGTCTGCTCGGTGGCAGCAGCCTTCGGGAGGTTGCTGACGTGGTAGTTGGCCGCGTTCTTGTCGCCGAACCAGACGAAGCGGATGAGGGCCTCCTTGATGGCGATCTCGAGGACACGGATGACAATCTCCATGTAATCGGTGTCGGTGAGGTCGTCAATCTTGACACCCTTCTCACGGCAGTACACCGCTGCGGTGTCGTTCAGGTCGTCGGCGCACTCGTCGAGGTACACTTCCCAGCCCTGGGGATCCCAGGTGACCTTGCGGGTGTTGATGTTCCAGTCGTGGACGTTCGGGTTGCAACCCTGCTTCTTCTTACCGACCAGGCCGTGGCCGTTGATGAAGCCGATTTCCTTCTTGTACTCGATACCGGTCCAGAAGGAGTGGATAGCGGCGAGCTCGGGGGCGTTGCTGAGGTCCTCGAAGATGATCTCGTTGATGGCACGGATCTGCTCCTCGCTAAAATTGAAGGTGGAGAGGTTTAATTTGCGTGACATAGCTCGTTGAAAATTAAATGATTATTCGGTTTTCTTCGCGCCACGGGCACCCTTGATGGCGTCCTTGTAGTCGGCCGCGGTCTTGGGGGCGTTGTCGACGGGCTTGCCGCTGACGTTGTTCTGGCGTTTCGGGGTCTTGGCCTCGCTCTTGACGTTCGCGCGGAGGTCCTTGATGATGCCGGCGGCTTCGACGAGCTTCGCCTCCAGCTCCGCGTTGCGGGCGTTGGCGGCGTCAAGCTGGGCCTGCAGGTCGTCCTGGTTCTCCGGCTCCTCGGCGGGCTGCTCCTCCGGGGCGGGGTTCTCGGCTTCCTTGATTTCGGTGACGATACCTCCTTCGATGGTGACGGTACGGCCGTCGGCAATCTTGAAGGTTCCGTCAGGGGAGGCCTTGGTCACACCGGCCACGAGGGTGTCATCTTCCTCCTCGGTGGTGAAAAGGACGGTGCCGTCCTCACCGGTGAACTCGTAGTTCAGCTGCACGTCGTCCTGGGGCTTCCCGCCGACGAGGCTGATGATGGAGTTGATGAAGTCAGACGCGGTCTGCTTCAAATTCTTTGCTTTTCCCATAACTGATTGATTTTTAGGGTTTTTGTGATTTGTATTGTAGGTATTGATGGATCCGATGAAGCCCCAATCCAGGAGCTCCTGCGCGGAGTGGATTTTCTCCTCCTTCATCATGGCCTCCAGCTCGGCGTAGTCGCGGCCGGTCCGGTCGGCGTAGATATTGAGCATCCGCTCCTGCAGGGCGCGTGTCGCCTCGGCCTCGCGCTCGATCTCGTCGGCCGTTCCGCCGGCACCGCTCCGGACCTGGTGGATAAGGGCGGAACAGTTCGGGGCGGCGGTCCGCTGGTTGAGCGGGGCGACGAGGAGGAGGGTGACGGCCATACTGTGGCAGTCGCCCTCGATATTCGTGTAGAGGTTCTTCCCGCTGCTACGGAGGTAGTCGTAGATGGCGAAACCCTCGGCGACCTCGCCGCCGGGGCAGTGGATATTGAAGCGGAAGTCGTTCTCGTCCGGGTTCCCTTCGATGATGCTCTTGATGGCGTCGAGGCTGAACACACCCTCTTTGTCGTCCCAGCACCACCACCACTTGTGGGCCTCGTTGGCGATGACTTCGTGTACGTCTATTTCAATCATAATTCGCGAAAATGTGTTTATATTGTAATCACTTCCGGGACAAAGGTAGCGAAAGCCCCGGACAAATCGTTGGTAAATTTTTATCCCACAGCCTCCGGGAGGTCCTCGGACATCCGGCGAATGATCTTCCGGGCGTTCTCCTCGCTGACGTAGAGGGTGCGCGACACCTCCGCATAGGCGTCCATCCGGGAGAGGCCCCGGTCGACGGCCTCGGCGAAGCGCTCGAACACCTGCATATCGCGGCGGAGGGTCTTACTGAGGATCCCGGCGCGGTCGAGGCGGTCGAACTGCTCCGGGGGGAGGGAGGCTGCGAGCTGGTAGATTGTCATGGCAGGTTACATTTTGGCGGCGTTCTCGATACGGCTCTGCTCGTCGTTCGCGTCACGGAGTTCCTGGAGGGACGTGAAGATCTGCAGGCCCTTCACTCCCTCGACGACGTTCTCGCCGATCTTCCGGGCGAGGAGGTCTATATCTATCCCCTCGGTCGTTGCCGGCACTTGTGCGCGGCCTCCGGGGCCATTCTCGGCCGCCCAGGCCCTCGCGGCGTAGCCGGTGTCCGGGATCCCGCTGTGCTTGCCGATATAGGATATCAGGTTGAGGAGCTCCGGGAAGGCGCGGGCCGGGGCGCTGCTGATGATGCGCTCCTCGCCCTCGGTGTTCACCAGGACCCCGCCCTGCTCGTGCTTCGGGCCTTCGATACGTCCGCCCTTGCGGGCCTGCGGCAGCGGCGTCGCGAGGACGGTCGCGAGCTGGACGGCTCCGACGGCGGCGGCCAGGGCCGTGAGGATGCCCGTGCTGACACCGAAGTCGGCCTTCGGCACCTCCGCCCAGATTTTCATAATGGCGGCCGCGGTATTGATGCCTATCTGCATAGCGGACATCGCTTTCTCGCGGATAGCCTGGTCGCGGGCGATCTTCCGCTTCTTCTTATCGAGGTCCTCGTCCATAGCGGCCACCTGCACGTCATATTGGCGCTGGCTGATGAGGCCCGCCTTGAGGCGCTTGTCGAGGGCTTTCTTCTCCTTCTCGTTGTCATCCTCCGCCTTGCTGACCTTCGCGTCCTCGAGCCCTTTGAGGATATCGTTGACGGAGGTCATTATATCCAGGACGGAATCGGCGTACTCCTGCACCCCGTCGAGCTGCTTCTGCCGTTTCTCGGCCATAAGGTTCGCGAGCTCCTCCTCCAACTCGGCCCGGCGTTCCGCGGCCAAGCCCTCCAGGGCGAGCTCGTCCTCGATGTATTTCTTCTTAATCTCGAACTGCTGCTTCGCGTCGTCCCAGACCTCCGCGAGCTGCCTGTCGGCTGCGGCGGCCCGCTGCCTGGCCTGGAGCTGCAGAAGTTTCGCCTCCTCCGCCACAGTGGAGAGGCCGGCGGCTTTCCTCCGCCTGATAATCTCCTCCTGCTGCTCAATCTCCGCGGCGAGCTTCTCCTCCTCCGAGGCGCTGAACATCCGGACGTCCTCCTTGTATAGTGCTTCGACGGCGCGCTTGATGGTGTCGGAGGTTTTCTTCTGCGCGTCCTCCCGGATCTTCCGCTTCTTCTCCTCATACTCGGCCGTGAGGGCGGCGGTGTAATACTCGAACTCCTCCTCGGAGATCTTCTTCTTCTCGAGGAGGTCGGTGATATTATTGAACGCGGCGCTGTAAGTCTTGTCGAGGTCCTCCAGCTGCTCCTCCAGCATCTTCCCGCCGGCGAGCTGTGCGACGGAGGCGATGACACCGCGGTAGTACTCCTTCAGGGCCTCGCCGTGCTCGATCATAAAGTTCTGCTCCTGGGCGGCGAGGATATCCAGCTGCTCCTGGTACTGCTGTGCGGTGACCTTCCCGTTCTTCTTATCGAGCTCGAGGCGCTGCTTCGCCATCCGCTGCTGCTCGAGGAAAAGGTTATAGTCGTACTGCAGCTTGAGCCGGGCGGCGTTTTGGGCGTTCTCCGCATCGGTCTTACTCTCGTCGTAGATGAATTGGAAGTGCTTCTTATACGCCTCGGCGCGCTTCTTCGTGAGGTTGTCGAGAGCCTTCACTGCGTTATCGTAGGCCTTCGACGATGCGGACTGCGCGGCGGAGTAGTGGTTCTGGACGATCTGGAACTGTGCGTCGTTCGCTTTCGCCAGCGCGTCCTGGTAGGCGTTGAGGTGCTTGATATATGCGTCGTAGGCTGCTTCCGCCACCTCGCGCTGCTTGACCGTGGCCTTCGCGTCCGCACCCTTCCGGGCGATAAGGGCGTCAAGGGCCGCCTGCTGGGCCTTATAGTTCGCCTCCGCCTGCTTCGCTATCTTATCCTGCTCAGCCGCCTCCCGGTTCGCGTACTCGATGGTGTTCTTGAGGAGCTCATCCTCCATCTCCTGCTTCTTCTTATTCACCGTCTCGGCGCTGGCCCCGCTCTCCATAAGCTGCTTCATTTCCGCCCGGTACTTCTCCGTGATAGCGGCGGCGTGGACCTTCTCATCGAGGGCGAGGGCTGCGAGGACCTCCTCAGTCTTCCTGGACTGCTTCTCGTACTCCTTCTGCGCTGCTGTGGCCGCCCGCTGTGCGTCGGAGGTTGAGTTGATCCAGGAGAAAAGGGCGATGAGGCCCGCGATAAGGGCGGCTACGGCCGCGACAACGAGCAGGATAGGGTTCGCTGCCATAACGGCGTTCAGGATCTTCTGCGCGACTGTCTGCGCGACCGTGGCCCCGGTAGCGCTGGCGGTGGCTTTCGCCTCGAGTTTCTTCGCGGCCACCGTGGCGAGGCTCTGGACCTTCGTGGCGGCCTGGACGAGGTTACCCTGCTTCTGCAGTTTGTTCTGGATGCCCTGCGCGGTGCTGAGGGCCATCATACATACGGAGAGTTGCTGGGTAGTCTGCGCCATCTTCTTCCCTTTCTCGGAGCCGTCGTCGAAGATCTTCCCCATAAGGGAAACAGCACCGACACCGATAGCGAGGCCCTGCATCGTCGTGTCAAGCCCTTTCGTATCGCTCGCGAGGTTATTCGTCTGCTGCTGTGTGTCGGCCATGATATCCCGGTACTCCGCGAGCTTCTCGGACGCCGCCTGGTACTCCTCCGTGTTCTCCTTCCCCTCGAGCTTCATCCCGACGATCTGGTCCATAAGGTCCTTCATCTCCTGACGGAGCGAAGCGACGGCTCCCTCGTAGTTACCGACGTTTCGGGTGTGCACCCCGTACTCCGCCTCGAGCTCCTTGACCTTCGTGTTCAGCTCATCGACGTACTTCGCCTGCTCCTTGTAGCCGGGGTCTTCGAGTTTCATCGCGCGGAGCCGGTCCTTCGCCACGGACAGCTCGGCACACAGCCCCTTGAGGGTGCCCTTGTATTTCTCCTCGGCGATGATGGAGTTCTGGACGACGCGGGACTGCTCTCCCATCTCCTTCTTATACGCCTTCTGCCGCTCGTTGAGTTCCGTGAGCTGTGCCCGCTGCGCGGCGATAGCGCGGGCCGCCTCCTCGTGACTGATTGCGCCGGCCTTCTCCGCCTCCTCTATCTCCTTGATAGCAGTCCGGCACTCCTGCTGCTTCTCTTTTACCCCGTCGATAGCCAGCTCGAGTTCCCCGAGCTGCTTGAGGGCGTCCGTCATCTGGGCCTTTACCTCGAATAGGACTGTCTTTTTTTCTTCTGCCATAGTATTGCGATTCTAAAAATTGTTACTACCTTTGTGCCTGGTACTTGACGTATCGTACAACAACAACAAACCAGAAATGGTGTCGAGGCTGGTGCAGGTCTTTTGGCAGCGGCGCGCTGGTGGCCAGGACTATTTCCCCTGCGGTCATCCCTTAAAGGACCTCGACGATGTTGCCCGCGTCAAACTCCCATAACTCCGTTTTGTCGGAGCTTCTGCCCCTTACTTGGACCAGGTTCGATATCCTGGTCCATTTGTTTGTTTCCGCGTCCCGCTTATAGAGCCCGATAAAGAGGTCCGTCAGGCCGTTCGAGGCCCGGTTCCGGATCCGGCCGTTCTTCGTCACACTCCCGCTCTGGCCGCCTGCGTGCGTTGAGCGCATAGGCGGCAGGGTGATGGTGTCGAGGAGGTCGAACACGAGCATCCCGGCGGTGTAGTAGCTCGCCGTCTGGCTGCGGTTCTTCCAATGGTCCCGGCGGCGCTTGAGGAGCTCGTCACCGATGACGCGGTAGTTCAGTCCGCCACGCAGGCGCTTATACCTCCAGGCTTCACGGCTGGCGTGGCTCCACGGCTGCTCGTCACCCCCGTAAGGGTGCGTGTCCGGATCGTAGATGATCGTCTTCCCGCGGCGGGCGTAGCCGTAGCGGAGGAGGCAGACCTTATAGTCAGGATCCTCCCGGATAGCCTGGATGACCTCCCCGGCGTAGTTCCGGAGGGTCGCGTACCAATCCCCGTCGGCGTTCTGCACGACGACGAGCTGCTTCGTCCCGGTGGGGAGGTTACTCTCCTCCTTCACCTCGCCGAGCTGCAGGAGCTCTACGTCCGCGGTGTCATTGTCCTTCGTCGTTACCTTGGTGACGGCGTAGTAGTGCCCCAGCTGGAAGAAATAGACCGGGACGGTGAGGTCGAGTTCCGTGAGGTCGGCCGCGTCCATCCGGACCGTCGCCTTGAGGACCTTCGGGAGCTTGACCGTCTGCGTGTAGTAGTAGTACTGCTTCGCGAGGAGGTCACCCCAGGCGAGGCCGTCGAAGGTGTGGCGGGCCTGGCCGTGCGTGTTCTCCGCCCCGCTCTTTTGCAGGATCCTCGGCTTCACCTCCTGGAACTCATAGACGTTATCCTCGGCGTTGTAGGTGTACGAGGGGATGCGGGGAGCGCCGTCCCACTCGTCGCTGTCCGTCCCAGCGAAGTCGAGCTTCACCAGGTCACCCTCCGCGTCAAGAACCTCACTCTCGACCGGGAGCACCCCGGAGTAGTCGCCGGTGACCGTGTCGTCATCGGCGTAGAGGCAGCGGTTTTCGCGGGCGTAGGAGCCGAAGGAACTCGTCTGCTCCGTAGGCTCGCCCATAAGGCGCTCGGTCCAATCTGCCGCCCCGGAGCGGCCCGTATAAAGGGCCTCGATACTGATGAAGCGGACAGTGTGGTCGTCCGGGCAGACGGGGAACACCCCCTCGATCTTCATCAGGTTCTTCAGGAGCTGGCTGCAGGTCCAGTCCGGGAGGTTCGTCCACAACGGGTACGGGGCATCAGCCTCGACGATCTCGTTCGCGACATCCCACAGCCGGACGTTCGCGGAGAGGTTCGTCACCTCCTGGAACTCCGCCCGCCCGGCCAGCTCGCAGTCGTTGATGCAGAGGATGATATACGAGTAGTCGGCCACGTTGACACTGATCTCCCTCGCGCCGGTGAGGGCTGCGTTGATATAGTTCCCGGACTTCGCCCAGGGGACCTGGATGCGGCCGATCTCCTTCGCCCCCTGGCCGTCCTCGTCGACAGCCATCACGCGAAAGTCGACGCGGATGAGGTTGCGCGTCTGGTTACCGACCTTCCACATCGTCGTGAAGGAGAGGGAGCTGACCTTGATGCGGATCGTGTCGAGCTCACTGACGTCGAAGATGCCGTCACCGCTGTACCAGCCTTTCGGGTCGGCGTCGCCGGTGCCCTTCGTGAGGATGGTCCGCTTGCAGTAGTCGGACGTAAAGAGCTTCGCGTTGTGGGTGAGGATGAGGCCGGAGTACTCCTTGCTCCGGGCGTCACCGTTGCGCGTCACCAGCGGGATGCAGTACTTGCTGAACCGGTTCGCCCCCTCGAACTCCACGCCGGACCGGGCGGACAGCACCGTGAGGAGGTCCGCGACGGGCATCACCGGCAGCTGCCGCTGGTTACCCCCGTAGCGGATCCCGTCATCGAAGAAGCGGGAGCTGCTGATATTCGCGAGGGTCCAATCGACGTGCGTCGGGATAGGGTGCAGGGTGCTGGCCTGCTGCTCGTCCGTCGGCGTGAGGCTCCGGAGCTTCATATCGAGGAGGGTCTTGAAGGTATTGACGTTCCCCCAGGTGAACGAGAATTTAATCGCCTTCTCCGTGAGGCTGAGGAGTGTCCCGTAGCCGGAGAAGACCTGGATCCCGTCGCGGTAGTACAGCACCTTGTGCCGGCGGTAGGCGTACCGGGACGTCGAGCCGGGGAGGTGGATATTGTCAATCGCCTCGAGGTTCGCCGGGGTGACGGGGAACTCGACGGCGTTCGTCCGGTTGCTGACGATATTGTCGATATCGGTGAAGAAGGGCGACTGATAGACAAGGCTGGCGGCCTTTCCGTCCGCCTGCTCCATGAGCACCCCGTTGATATAGAATTGCTCTTTCATAGCCGTTAAAACTGCGTATTGATGGTCGGGAGGGTGAAGGTGATCTCGATTTCCTTCCGGGCGGCGTTCGTCCGGTCGTCCCCGCTGAACTTCGCCACGGAGAGGCGTATCCACTTTCCGAGAGCCTCGTCATAGTGTTCGATGATAGGGGAGAAGGGCAGGGCCTCGAGGACGGCGTACTCCGCCGGGGAGAGGTCGCCAGCACCAGCTGTGACGGTGTTATCCGTCGTCAGGGCATAGGGAACCGCGTTCGTCCGGCTCGCCCCGGTGTCCTCGACATAGGGGGCGAAGGTGCTCGCAGACTTCACCTGCGGGCTCCGTTTCTGCGTCCGGCCGAACATCCAATAATCGACACCGCCGAGGCGGTTCACCCAGCGGACGTAGAACGGCCGGGGAGGGATGCAGCGGGCGAAGACCGGGATATCGAACTTCGGGAGCATCGTGATGAGGGCGGATTGTTCGTCGCGTATCGGGGAGGATACTTCCTCCTCCTCGACCTCAACCTCCTCGGCGAGGTAGTGACTGCTGTCCTGGACACGGACGCGGGACACGGCCATAGAAGGCGCGACGGGTGCCGTTTCGCCCTGCAGGCGGGCGGCCAGGGTGACGTCCGTGGATCCGGCCAGGACGGAGTAGTCAAGCTCGTAGCCCTCGTAGGAATAGAGCGACGGGAGCTCCGTGAGGACCTTCCCGACGAAGCTCGTCCGGTCCGCGTACTCCCCGGTCTGCGCGACGGCGTTGACGGCCAGGTAGGTGTACGAGGTGTTGATGCCGCCGATACCCTCGATGAAGAAGCGGACGGAGAGGGCCTTGTCGCTGACGAGGAGTTTCGACGCGGGGATATCCGCAAGGGAGGAGCTCAGCCACTTACGGACGAGGCTCGACACGTCGAAACGGACGCGGCCCTTATAGCTCTCCGCGGAGAGGGTCCGCTTGACCGTGCTGCTCCGGAAGACGTCGAAGGTGACCGTCTGGACGGTGACGAGGTCCCGGTAGAGGGTGTGGCCGTTGGAGCCCTTGCAGAGGAAGTTGTCATCCTGGTAGTCGTACCCCTGCCGGACATAGATATATGCGCCGAGGGCGATGTAGTCCGTGGTCGGGTCGCTGCTCGTGGCCCTGACACCGACGAGGGTGCGGCCGCCGGAGGTGGCGCTGCTGACACTGACGGACGTGGAGCCCTGGGGAACGGACACCGCTACGGGATCCCCGCCGGCAGCGGTGTCGAAGACCAGCTGGAAGGCGGAGCCGGCCGCGAACTGCAGGGTGGCCGTCCCGGAGTTGACGAGGATGTAGTTCGGCTGCGGGCTCTGCGTCGGGCTGTACGTGGCCGTCCGGTAGAGGAAGTGCGTCCGGGTGAAGATGATCGGGTTGAACGCGCACATCACCTGCTTCGGGGTGTCCCAGATGGCCACGCCCCCGGAGAGGTTCGCGTTGTCATAGTCGAGGCCGGAGATGAAGGCCGCGGCGTAGTTGTTTCGGAGGAACTGTTTCATATCGTTTTGCGCTTATTAAATTCGGTTGAGGCGTGTCTGGACGGTGGTCCAGAAAAGGCCGGCGAGGCGGCGTTCGACGTTGTCGGACAGCTGCTCGACGACGGAGGAGTAGACGTCCCGTGTCTTCCCGCTCCGGAACTGCTTGTCGCCGTAGCGGTTGATATACCAGGCAAGCCAGCGGGCGGCCCGGCTGTACTGCTCGGGTGTGAGGCCGGAGGAGGGGAAGCCCCGGATCCTGCACCACTCCGCGAGGCGGTCGGCGAAGGCCCCGCGGGCTCCGACCTCCGCACCGGTGTACGGGCCTCGGCCGGTTTCGAGGGTCTGGAAGTACGGCCGGGCGAGGAGCCGGGCGGTGAAGGTGTACTCGGCCCCCTCGATGACGACGCGCTCCAGGGAGGCTGCGCTCTCCCCGGTCGCGTTCGGGATCTTGTTACGGATGGCCGATATCGCCTCGTCAATGGAATCGGCGAGTATGTTTCGTATATCGCTCATTGATGACCTTATTTAGTTTCCGTTCATATTTCGCCCCCTCGAGGTCCGCCCACAGGATCCCGAACACCTTCGCGTAGGGCCAGCGGAGGACGGTGTCCGGGTCGAGGCCGAACTTGCCGGCGATGGCGTTCGGCGTGCTGATATCCCCGACGCGGTGGGCGTACTCCTCCAGGCCCGCGGCCTTCTCGTCCTGGGAGGGTTCATAGGTGAGGAGTTGCTGCTCTTTCTCAATCCACCCCGCGACACCGCGAGAAAGGGCCGTAAGGACGCGCACACGGCGCTTGAGGGGAAGGAGCCGGGCTGGATAGCCATACAACTCCTTAAAGGCCGCACAAAGCCGTTTATACGCGCTGGCGCTCTCGTCGGCGAAAATCTGCCCGAGGGCGATGCGGTTCCCGTAGGTGAAATCCCCGGCCGGGATATCTATGCTGCCGAGGACGACGTTCCCGAGGCGTATCATAGCGAGCAGGCGTTGAATGTAACCCAGAAGGAGAGGAGGATCCCGACGGCGTTCGCGTCATAGAGCGGCGGCTCCGGCGGGCAGTCGATATCCTGGACACTGTCGAAGTACTGACAGCGGTCGAGGGCGTCGACGAAGGGGAGGACCGCCTCGGTCTCTATCTGCTCGCGGATGCGCTCGCGCTCGATGGCGTCACACTGGAACTCGGCCAGGCGGAGGAAGGAGAGCTGCACCTGGACTGTCTTCTTACGGGTGTACTTGCCCGTGTACCGGGCGTTCGTGTACTCCTGGAAGAACACCAGGGGGAAGGGCTTGTCGTCGGCCCGCTCGTTCATCATCCGGGCCGTCTCGAACTCGAAGCCGTAGCCGGGGCAGGAAGCCTCGACCAGCGCTTTAATTCTTTCTATAAGTGTCATATCCTAAATGATTGAAAATTAAGTCCTTGATGCTGTGATATGTGCCGTGCTCCGGAGCTTCTCGATAATGCCGGTGAGGGCATCCGGGGCGTCATCGTGTGCGTTCCCTCCCTCCTTCCGGTGTCCGGTGACCGCCTTATAGAAGGCCGGCCAGCGGTGTTCCCAGCCGCGTGGCATAAAGACCATATTCTGCACCTCGGCGCTGTGCATAAAGATCCTCACGGCCTTGTTGGCGGTCTGCGCGAACCAATTTATCGCGGTGGTGCGGTTCCCCATCCGGCGGAGGATATCGCGGACCGCGATGGCGAAGGCGTGGCCGCCGTTGTTGCTCTCGATGTTCGCCTGCGTGATGCCGTCCCGGTTGAGCATCCGGGCCGTCTCCGGCTGCGTGAACTCCATCGGCTTGTCGGTATAGAGGACGTCGATGACGTAGCAGGTCTGGTCGGGGAACTCCAGGTAGTCGATGCTGCAGAGGAAGTCGCTGCCGGTGTCGGCCGTGTCCGTGTAGTTCTTCCGGACGGGCCTCACCCCGGCCGGGGGCTCCGGGAGGGTGTCGTACACCTGGAAGCCCGCTGCGTACATCAGGCCCTCGATCGGTGTCGGGTCCTGCTGGTACTGCGTGTCAAAGACGTAGGGGTCGTTGTCGCGTTTCGCGTGGAGCTCCTCCACGGTGTGCTTGAACGGCCACAGCGCGTGCTCGTTGCCTTCCGCGTCGACGGACAGCGCGGGGAGGCTGATGACCTTCCACTTCCCGCCGTCCTCGATACGGCCTTCCTGCTCCAGCAGGTAGCCGCACAAGTCGCGTTCGTGGAGGCGCTGCATAATTATCACTATCGGCGTGTGCCGGGAGTTTGTGCGCGACCTGATGGTGTTCTCGAACCGGGCGTTCACCCGCTCGCGCTTGAGGTCGCTCAGGGCATCCTCCGGCTTGAGGGGGTCGTCGACAAGGACAGCCCCGGCGAACTGATAGTCCTCAGCCGTGGCGATATAGTCGTCCATTTCCGCGGCCTCAACGTCATCCGCGTTATCAACCTGGCCAGCGCCGAAGCCGGTCACCTGGCCGCCCGACGAAGCGGCGTAAAAGCCCCCGCCGGCGGTCGTCCGCCACATCTTCGTACTCTTGCCGGTGACATAGACATCGGGATAGAGGCGGCGGTAGAAATCGGCCGACAGGACCTCAAGGATATCGCGGGAGTTGTCGAGGGTGAGGTCGTTCGAGTAGGAGAGGTGGAGGAACCGGCTCTGGGGGTTGCGGGCAAAACCCTCTGCGACGAAGGACTTGATGACGAGCTCCGTCTTTGAGTAACGGGGCGGGAGGTTTATCATCGTGTACTGATACTCCGGGTCGCCGGCGAGGATCCGGTCGAGGGCGTGGGCGATGACGCGATGGTGCCGGCCGACAACGAACTTGCGGCCGTACTTGCTCTTGAAGATGTACCTGGTGAAGTTGAGTGTCCCTTCATCCGTCCAGGCCCGTGTCAAGTCAATATCGCGTAACATATCAATACTCCTTCTCGAGGCCTTTCCTGAAATCGCGGGCCTCCTTCGCGGTCAGTTCCCTCGGCGGGTCCATCGGCTGCATCGAACCGGCACCCCAGCGGTCGGGGTTCTTCCAGCGCTCGCTGTCGAGGTTCGTCAGGAGGAAAATCGCGGCGGCGGTGTCCGCCGACACGTGCACCTCCTTCCGGTGGGCCTTCCGTGTCTTGAGCTCCCCCCAGGTCTCCCGGACCTTCTTCCCGGTCTTCGGATCATACTCCACGACCTTCTCCGGCGCGGCCTCCTGCTCCTCCACCCAGATCGTGTACCCGAGGGCCTTCTTCTTCAGGGCGTTCGACACGTCCTGGATCGTGCTCGCCGCGAAATACTCGTTCGCTTTTTTAATAGCATCCGAGAACTCCGACTTTTTATACCAGGACTGCAGGGTGTCCCAGCTTATCCCCATAGCCCGGCAGAAGTCCTTCACCGGTGCTCCACAGCGCTGCGGGTAGAGGCCGTTCACCTCCACCCACTTGATGCACTCCGCGAGCTTTTCCGGGCTGTACTTCGCCATACCTTATCCGCGGACTGCCGCGTTATACTGCTCGACGGAGAGGTTGTCGCTGACGTACTTGACGGCCGTGAGCTCCTTGAAGCCCAGGGCGGCGATGTACGCGAGCTCCATATCGACGACGGCTCCCGCCGGGACGGCTGCGCCGCCCGCGACGAAATCCCCGGCGGTGAGGCAGGGGTGGCTGTATTTCGTTCCGGCGGCGAGGTAATAGGTGACCTCCGGGAAATCGTATCCGGGGTGGTAGGTCTTGACGGAGCCGATGCGGATGGCCGTGCCTATCGGGAGGTCCGGGGAACCGCAGTGGCCGACGTTGAGGATATCCGCACCGCGGGGGATGTCACAAAGGGCGCGGATGACGTTCGTCCCTCCGATGCCGGTGATGATCGCCACGCGGTCGGTGGCTTCCTTCGCTGCGGGGAGATTCAGCTCCTCCGGGGTTGCAACTACGAGGTATTTTGTCATAGCTCGAAAAAATCAATAAATTTTTAATTATTTTTTGTTTATAACGAAATAATTATTAACTTTGCAATGAACAATTAAACAAAGGAGGTGTAAAGAATGAAGGAACACTGGCCAGGCTGGACGACCGAGGAGCTGATAGAGCAGCTGGTATTTGACCTGAAAACCTACGGAGCGCTGCTTGCCTGGCACAAGAACAAGAAAGGGCTGGACCGCGAGATCGCCCAACTCGTAGCGGAGTTAAAGAAGCGGAGTTTGTTTTAAGTTTAACCCCTCCCCCTGCAATACGGGGGAGGATTAAAGATAACGAGGAAACCCTATGGAAACCACAAAAGACAAGTACAATGCCCTGCGGGAGGCTTATATCCACGCAAAGGGGGCGAAGAAGAAGGAGGAGATCTTCGCCCAGGTGACAGCCCTTATCGCGGAGCACCCGGACGAGGTGTCGGAGGCTTTCGCGGAGGGGTTCGAGGACACGAAGGAGAAGGCCCTGGCCCTCATCACCCGCGAGGAGTTGAAGGGCGTCCTCCCGGCGGTGTCCGGCGCGTATATCGCGAAGACGTATTTCGGGAAGTCCGGGAGCTGGTTCAGCCAGCGCGTCAACGGCCTCCTCGTCAACGGCCGCGTGGCGCGTTTCAGCGACGCGGAACTCGCCACCCTCGAGGAGGCGGTCCACGATATCGGCAGGAAGCTGCTCGCGGTGTCCTTGACGACGTCCCATACTGAATAGTTCCTTTGTTTAATTGTTCATCCCCGCCCTCTGGCCTGGTGTCTCTTTTCACCGGTCCGGGGGCGGGGTCTTTGTTTATTGCTGGGTCTTCGTGAGGTTCAGGAAGGCCTGGTAGAATTCGAGGTTACAGCTGGAGAGCTCGATATAGGTCCGGCCGAACTCCGGGAAGGTATGGACCGCGAAGTGGCTCTCGGTGAGGAGCCACAGCGCCGTGTACCCTTGCGGGTCGAAGTGATGGTCGAGGAAGCAGAGGATATTGAAGCCCGCCGCCTCCAGCAGCTCGTCAAACTTCTTCCGGATCGTCTCCGGATTCGTTTCCTGAATCCACTCGGAAAAGTTCCAAATCTTCGCTTGCATACTCAATCTTGCTGAAATGTTCTTTAATGGCCCGAGGGTCGCCCTTATAGAAGACCAGGATCGTCTGGTGCATCTTCGCGACCTTCCGGCTCTCCATATACCGGGCGGCGCGCATGGCCGTGCTGGCGCCGGTTTCGATGAGGATGATCTCGTTGTAGAGCTGCATCCCGGCATCGCGGAAAATCCCCTTCACGTCATCGACGAAACCCATATAGCAGCCGGTGGCCTTGTCGCGGATATCCCCGACGACGATCACCGCGAAGCGGTTCTCCTTCAAGCAGCCGACGGCCGCGGTGAAGGCGTTCCGGATGATGGCGAGGAAGTCCCCGTAGTCCTTCTGGTTGCTCGCGTCGTTCGGGAGGTCGCTGTACCTTTCGAGGTCGAAGTAGGGCGGGCAGCTGAAAAGGAGGTCCTGGCTCCCGGCGGGGAGGTGGGCCGCGACGTTCTGCCCGTCGTCGCAGATGTACCGGGCTGTCATCCCGGCCGTCCGTTCGGCGTTGAGGTCGGCCTGCTCCTGCCGGAGCTCGATGCCCGTGAAATCGTTCCCGAGGTGCGCCGCGACATATCCGAAGACACTATCGCCGGCGAACGGGTCGAACGCCTTGTTCACCCCGTCGACGCCGAACCACCTGCAGACGAGCTCGGCCATAACCGGATCCAGGAGCGACACCCCCTGCGCGGTGACCTTCGCCGCCTCCCGTTCCTTGACCTCCTCGCTGACATACTTGTCGAGGTACTCCTTGAAGGAGAGGCCAAGCTCCTCGCGGTGCTTGCGTGTCGTGAGGTAGAGGTCTTTGTACTTGACCTCGAGGCTGGTGAATAGGGTGTCGTTACGGCTCTCGCCGTTGTCGCCGATAAGCTCCCGCCATACCTTCTTCCGGGCCTGCCAATATCCCTTCCGGGTGTCGAGGATGGAGAAGGGCGGGACGACGAACCGCTCCGCGAGGGAGGTCGTCGCGGGCTTGCTGTTGCCGGCTGTGCCGTTGCCGCTGCCGGACCCCGCCGGGGCTTCCGCCCCGCCGTCGGCCGGATCCCAGACGCGGATGCCCCAGGCGGGCTTCGCGTAGCCGTCCCACTCGTTCGCGAGCTTATCCCAGTTGAAGCGGCCGAAGGAGCCGTTATCTTTCATCACGATCTCCTTCATCTTCTCAATGGACGTATCCGGGTGATAGAGGACGGCCGGGACGCGCTCCTCCTCGAGGTCGGCCGACACGAAGTAGCGCATATTCCCGCCGAGGGTTACAGCGGAATCCCCCCCCCAGGGGACGACGAGGCAGCCGCGGCCGACAAAGAGCTCCGGCGTGTCGATGATGCTCTGCCGGAGGTCGTTGAACTCCTCTTGCGTCCACTCACGCGGGTTGCTCGGGAGACCGTCTATCTGCCCGTCGTTTGGCTCGATACGGCAGAGGGGGAGTGTCCCGACGAGGACACTGACCCCCTTCCACTCGCGCTCGACGAGGTTCCCGTGCGCGACTTCCGACACGACCCAGGCCGGCCACCCGGCCGCCTCGGCGCGATCCACTCCCGGAGCGCGCTTTCCTTTTCCTTCGCCTGCCATAGCCCCTTACCTCCTCTTTCCGTTCCGTCCGGGCGTCTCCCAGGGGAAGCCGCCGCCGAACAATCCACTGACAAGGAGGCCGGCGAAGACCGGCGAGGAGAGGTTGTACCGCTTGACGAGCTCCTTCGGCCCGACTTTCTTCACCCCGCTCTCGAGGACGGTGTTCGCCTCGTCATAGATGCAGTACTCGACCTCCTTCCGTCCTATTGTGCAGCAGAGCGAAGCCGTGCAGGTGCGCTCGTAGCGCTGCGAGGCCTCAACGGCCAGCTCGCGGGCGTAGAGGTTGAGTGTGAGGTCGGCCTTCGTCCCGTCCTTCGTCCAGGGGCTCCCGCCGCCGATGCGGCAGTTCCCGCCGTAGAAGTCGACGGCGAGCTTTCGGCCGGTCGTCCCGCAGTCGGCCACCGGGCCGTGCTGGGTGAAGCGGCCGGTCCCGTTGACGATGACCTCATAGGGTTCCGTGCTACCGAGGCGCTCGCGGACGAAGTTCTCGACGTCGCGAGGCGAACCCTCGTCCCGGAGGGGGATGGCGACGACGACCTTCCTGATCCGGTCGTCCCCGTCCATCACGACCTGTGTCTTGATGTCGATGCCCCAGCAGCGGTCCGGATCGGACAGCGCGGTGTCATAGAGGGCACCGCAGAGGCGCTGCGCGAGGTAGTGGTCGACGGGGAGGAGGCCGTAGCGGAGAGGCTTCTCTCCGGAGGCGCGCTCGGCGTAGCCGAAGAAGATGCCCTGGTCGCCCCAGCCGTCGCGGCTGATGCCTCGGGCGATGTCCGGGGACTGCTGGCTGATGTTCACCGATACCTCGAGGTCGGAGCTGCTGATGGCGTTCTCCTTCCCCCAGAGGGCGCGGTACTGCGGGGTGTAGCCGACGAAAGCGACGGCCTCCGCGACGAAGCCCGCGAGCTCCTTGTCGGTGAAGTGAACGCGGCTGCTGACCTCCCCGCCGAGGGTGACGACGCGGTCTTTGATCTGGACCTCGACGGCGTAGCGCACGTAGCGGTCGCGCTCGAGGTATCGGTCGAGGATATGCTCGCTGATGAAGTCCGCGACCTTGTCCGGGTGTCCGAGGGACACGAATTCTGAAAATCTTATCATGGCGTATTGAATTGTTAGAAATTGTCCGTCTTCGTGATGCAAAGGTAGTAAAAAGTGATTACAATACAATCACTTTTCAAACGACACCTCCGTTTATCGCTGCGCGGAGCATCGTGATAGTCGCGGAGGTGCAGAGGTTTTTCGGGGTGATCCGGAGGACGCGCCAGCCGAGGACGGCGGCCGCGTTGTACTTATCCATATCGCCGAGGAACCCAGCGGCGCGGTTGTGCCGGCCGTACTGCCACACCCCGCCCTCGACCTCCAGGGCGATGCGCTCGCGGGGGAGGGCGTAGTCGAACCTCCACTTCCGCTTCGGGTGGAACTCATACTCCCGGACGACCGACAGCCCTTCGCTGCGGGCGAACTCCACAAAGAGGTCCGCTTCGGCCGTTTTCGGCCCCTTTCGCGGGCGCTGTGGCGCTTTCGCCCGCCCGCTGGAGGGTTTACCTATCCCGGCGGCTTTGCGCCGCGCTGTGGGCTTTTCCTGCTTTCCCGTCCCCGTCATCGCCCGGAACTCCTCCAGGGACATCGTGTTCGTTACTTCCATCGTCTTGGACCGAAAAGGCCCGCCGCCCCGGGGGGCGGTCGGGCAAAAGTTAAAAATTCGAGATCCTACAAAGCGCGGAACCCACGGCCGTAACACGCAATGAAGCGACTGCCGCCGTAGTTCAAATAGCCACTGCCGCCGTTGAAGAACCAGGCATAGCTGGCGTTCGACTGAACGTCCGCGTCCCTCTCCTCGGTCCAATATACGCGGGTGATAGGGTCGCCGCCGATGAGCTCGAGGGCCTCGTCGAGGGTCCCGCCCTCCGGGAGGAACCGGGCGTCGTAGATGTATATCCACTCGTCGCGTCGGCCGAGCCTCCGGCCGGAGCCTTCCTCTTTGAGGAACTTGATGTGCTCCTCCTGCGTCCGCTCCGGGAGGTTCCTCTTGTCGATGGCGGCGATATGGCCGTCCGGGAAGCGCACCGCCACCTCAACGGCTTCCGCGGGGTTGAGCCCGCTTTCCCCGCACAGCTCCTTCCAGGCGGCCACGGTGAGCAGCTCCCCGGTGTTCGGGTGGATGATATAGACCGCGAGCGGTGTGCGCTCCTGCCCTTCGGCCGGGACGGGATCCTTGATGATGATCTCCCCCTCGGTGAATTTCGCGAGGAACTCGTCCGCCCCCTTGCCGGGAGGGAGTATGAGGCTGTTGCCGTTCACGAGGTCGATTTTGATGCTGCCGTCGCTGCTGCGGCCGTCAACCTTTACGATGCCGTCGAGGGCGATGAAGGTGGGGTTCTCATTGTTCACCCCTGCGATTTTGATAAACTCTTTCATGGTGATTGATTGTTTATGGGTTGATAGTTATTTATGCTGTTGCCCTGCGGCGGCCGCGTTTCTTGGCCTCCTGGGCGGCTTTCCTGATAGCGGGCATCGCGTCCTCCATCATCCGGAGGATATGCTTGTGCTCGCGGCTTTCTTTATTGAACTTCGCCCTGCTCTGCAGGACCTTGAAATCATTGAGCGACACCTCAATCGTCTCGAGGCGCTCGCCGCTGCCGGCGTCCTTCGCGGAGAGGAGGAGGGAACCGTCTTTCTCGTAGTAGCGGTTCGTATAGACGCAGTGGTGCATCGCCGCCCCCTCGTCGGCCACCTCCGCGACACTCTGGATCGTCGATATCACGACGTTCCCGTCAACGAAGACGAGGCCGAAGTACGGGCCCTTCTTCGCCGCGTAGCTCTGCTCGTACTTCACTGCGTCCTTCCTCCGCTGCTCCGCCTCTTTCGCCCGGCGGATCCGGTCGACGTGTATAGTGAGCTGCTCGTGCTCGTAGCCGAGGTTGAACGGGCAGATATACCTGGGGGAGCGGACGTCAAGGCCGGCCTCCTTGAGGAGGTCGATATGGTCGCACCAGGTCGGGATATCCTTGAGGTCGTAGCCGTGCCGGAGCGCCACCTTGAGGCTCGGCCAGTAGGCGTCGATATCCTTCGCGTGGTCGCCGACAAAGAAGGAGAGGAGCTTCATCCTCCCGGCCTTATAGAGTGTCAGGAGGTGGGGCTTGTGGAAGATTTCTATCGCGTCGTAGAGCTCGCACTTCAAGGCCCTGCAGGTCGACATCCCGCGGAACCCGTCGCGGGTGAGCCACGGAGCCCACTTCGCCCCGGCCGCGATGAGCCAGGTGTCGATGCGGTAGGATGTCCCGCCGCTGTAATACCCGCCCTTCCCTTCGTGCTTGAGGGTGAGGTCCCCGTTGAAGTTCCACGGAACCTCACGCCAGCCTCCTCCGAGGCCGACCATCCCGATACTCTCTATCGTGGTCTTCTTCCCCGGAGCGCTCCACCGGCGGACGACCTCCGTCGGCGTGGCATACTTGATACCTTCCCCGGCCCAGGTCCTCGACTTGACGATGAAGTAGCGGAGCAGCTGCCACTCCCCGTGGGCCTCCGCCTTGATGACGTAGTCGAAGTCATCGTGCCAGCGGTGGCCGCACCTCGAATTGACGTCGCGTGCCCGCTTGAGCTTCCGCCCGCAGTACGGGCAGCGGAGCTCCTTATCCGGCGTGTCGTAGCTCACTATGAGCTCGTGCCCGCAGGCGTAGCAGTAGGCTGTCGGCGCGTCCGGATCTTTCGCCCGGCGTTTCGCCCAGGGGAGCCAGCCCCAGACGCAGGGGACGGCCTTCACCTGGACAGCACGGACCTGCGGGGAGCCGGCGGCTACGAGGCGCTCCCAATGAGCGGTGACTTTCGCGCTTATCGCGGCCACCTCTTTCTCGGTTTTCGTCTTCGGTTTCATCGGTCAAGCTGCTTGAGGAGTTTACGGATGCCGCGGCCGTCCTTCACCCCCTTGCCGGAGAACCAGCCCTTATAGGGATAGACGGTGATCGTGTTGCCGCGGAGGGTGAACGTCACGGCCTTCGCTGCCTCATCCCACGCGGGGGTGAAGCCTCGGGCGGTGAGCTCCCTGATGACATAGTCCCGGCGGTCGGGTTCGCTCCCGGCCCGGCGCTCCTTCGCGATGAGCGCGAGGGCGTCGTAGTCCTGCCGGGGGTCGGAGGGTTCGTCGCGGTGGTGCCTCGTCATTGCGGGAGGTCCTCCTCGTCCTCGAATAAGAATAGACAGCCCTCCGTGCGGGCTTTCTCCTTCGCCTCGGCCGCTTTCCTTTCCGCCTCCTCCTTCCGTCTTTCCTCGGCCTTCCTGGCGCGTTCTTCGGCGGCCTTGCGGGCCTTCTCGATGCGCTCGAGCTCCTCGCGGCGCACCTTCTCCTCGGCTTCCTTCCGGGCGCTCTCCTGGATCTTCTTCACCTCCTCCGCGGAGAGCTTGACTTCGTGGTTCACTACCACCTGCCCGCCGGGGGCCTTATCCGGTCCGGTGACGTTGCTCTCGTCGTAGAAGTGTATGGCCATCCCGAAGACCTCGTCGTCGGTGAAGCCCCGGCGGCCGGACTTCCTCACCTCCTCGATGATGAAGTTGCAGCAGCGGGTGATATCCTTCTTCTTATCCTCGCGGGCCAGGGCCTCGCGGTACTTCGCCCCGAATCCGTCGGGGTCGCGTTCGGCCACGCCGTCGAGGTGGGCCTTGATTGTTTTCTCGAATTCGTTCATAATCTTTGTCCGTGTTTCGTTGTCATACAATCCGCCCGGCACGGAGGGGAGCCCGTAGTAGGTGCTGTTCAGTGTCAGGCCGGTAGTGATGAGGCCGGCGTCCGCGAGGCCCTTCGCCGTGGCTTCGAGGTGCGGGCGAAACGCCTGCAGGTCCCGCTCCAGCGCGTGCGCCGGAACGACGTGCAGGATTATCCGCTGCCTCACAGCCTCGGTGATGGCCCCGAGGAGAGCCGCCTCTTGATTTGTCATTGTTTGACGATGTAGTGAATCTTGATACCTTCAACACTCAATCCCGTCCGCTCTATCAGCTGCCTCGTCGCCTCGGTAAGCCGGTAGGTGAAGTGGATGCAGTTGTCGGCCGGATCCGGCTTCGCGTCGGCGGCGTCGATATCGAAGATGAGCCGCCAGCGCTCCGGATCCCCGGTTCCCTGGAGTTTGATGAATACCTGGTTGAGGTAGGAGAGTGGCGCCGGGTTCGTGAACACCTTGTCGAAGGGCATCGCGATATCCCAGCCTCGGGCGAGCGCGATGCGGTCTTTCACGGGCATCGCGGCCCCCTTCCGGCACCAGCCGTTGGGCTGGTAGTTCTTAATGAACTTCGCCGTCTCCTCCCACGCCCGCGATACGTTCCGCTCGAAGTGGAAGACGCGGATGAACTCCTCCAGGTCACCGACCGGCCCGGCGTAGTTCTCGAGGAGTGACCTCGACGTCGGACCACACTTCGCCATAGCCCTCCGGACCGTCTCGCTCTCGCCGATAACCGGGCCTTCCGGTTTGCCGGCGTTTTCGGGCGATTCTGCGGGGTTTCCGTCGTCGCTGGGGGATTTATCCCAGCGAGCCCTTGCGGCGGCCGCACGGGCTTCGGAAACGGCCCGCTGCTTTCCGAGCCGGGAGAGGACCCCGTTGCTCCAGAACTGATCGTCGTCGTGGTCGAAGAGGTTGAAATCGTTGATGACCCTCTCGACTTCCTTCGCCGTGCAGTAGCGGAGCCCGTAGGCGATGAGCTCCGGCTTGTAGGGGAGGTAGCCCTCCGCCTCCCAGAGCATCTCTATGAGGTCCCACCAGATGGCCTTCCCCTGGCCCTTCATCGCCTGGGTGAGTTCCAGGATCTTCGGGTCGTTCCGTGCGTTGAGGTCGTGCTGCAGGTAGATTCGTTTTTCCCTTGGCATAGTGGGTTGTTATTTGGTTTGGTTGTCAATCGGCCGCTTCCGGCTGAACACCGACAGGATCTGCCGGGCGCGGTAGGCGCGGATGTTCTCCCGGTAGCGGGGAGCGCGACCATAGAGCTCCACGATGTGCTCGAGGAGCTCCGTGATCTGCTCGAAGTGCCTGTCACTTATCTGGTACATACGCCTCCGAAAATCTTCGTGTCGGTGATGAGGGGGCGGTGCTCCTCCAGCCACTCGATGAAGTGCTCGACGTGTCCGCGGAGGCGCATCGTCCCGGCCGTGTGGTCGTAGGTGTACTGCTCCGCGTACTGCTTCCCGGTGATGAGCGGGCTCCGGCCGCTCGGCTTCGAGAGCTGGAAGACCGTGTACTCGAAAAGTGTCGGCTCCATCAGCCCGGCCTCCGTGAGGCAGTAGGGATAGAGGTCCTTCTGCCACTTCCGCTCGTACTTCCCGAAGCCGTAGCTGCTGCTCGTCGTCTTGATGTCGCTCACCATCGCCGGGAGGATCTCGTCGGCGTAGCCGTAGAGCTCCACCGGCCCGTATTTCGTCGTGAGCATCGCTTTCACGAGGGCCTGGTGTACAGCCCCGACAAAGAGGCTCGCGGCGCTGTGGATGAGGCCCGCGTCGAAGTCGAAGGTGAAGCCGTTGAGCTCCGCCCGGTAGCCTACCGGCGGCGTGGCCGGGTCCCCGCCCGCGTAGAGGGTCGAGAACACCGGGCCGTCGTCCGCCGTGATATACCTGGCCCCGATGCTGATGCCGTCGGCGATGAGGTCGACGAGGGCGTTGAAGCACGTCCCCTTGTCGGCCGCCTCGATAGGCTCGTGCGGGACGCGGTTGATGCTGTCGAGGAGTTCCTGCGTGTGGGCGTCCGCTATCTCGTCCGCCGTCCGCTTCTGGTTCCCCTCCTCATCGAGGTTCCAGAACTCGTCCGCCTCGATGTCGCTATCCAGCAGCTCCTGGAACTTGTCCAGGAGCGATGGATAAATCCGATATTTAGGCTGCAGCTGCTTCATACTTCTTCGTCATCGGGTTACGTTTCAGTCCGAGGCCGGCGGCGCGCTTGTCGAGCACCTGGTAGCAGATGAGCTTCGAGTTGAAGTAGTGCTGGAGGGTCGGGCTCTCCACCGTCGCGAGGAGCTTGTTCAGCGCTTCCGCGTCGGCGCAGCCCTCGGCCGCCTTGTTCACCGATTCGATGAGCCTCTCGTACTCCGCGAAGTCCTGCACCTTCTTCTGCTGCTGGGCCTTGTAGAACTTGATGAGGCGGGCGAGATAGTCGTTCGCGCCGCGGTCGTGTCCCTTCGCGTCCGTGCCCGTGAGCGGGTTCCCCTGCTCGTCGAGGATGGTGCTGATCTTCACGGCCGCGGGGAGGTTGCAGGTGTTCTTCGCGAAGAAGGCCTCCTGCGGGGTGAAGAAGATCGTCCGCTGGTTCCCGACCATCTGGACGTAGCCGACGAGGTCGAGCTCCTTCATAAGGTCGCCGGCGTTGCTCGTGCTGCCGACCTCCGGGCGCTTCACCGTCACGTCGCCCTGCTTGTCCTCACGTTCGTGCGCGACGAAGATCACACTCTTGCCGAGGGTGAGCCAGCGCTTGATGCTGTCCGCGAAAAGCACCTTGCGGGCGCCGTAGCCCTTCAGGTTGAGGGAGCCGTCGCGCTGCCCGAGGCGGCTGTCCTGGGCGACGATGTAGTTCCCCATATAGTCGAGCATCTTCCCGACCGTGTCGATGACGATGCTGTCGAAGTGTGCCTCGCCGGCCTGCTCCTTCGCGAACATCTCCTCCAGGGCGGCGTTCATATCCTCCCAGCCGGTCGGCTGGACCGTGTCGACGTAGTGAGCGCCGTTGATGCGGTTCACGCCTCCGTCGAAGTCGATGAGGAGGGGGTTGGGTGCTGATACCGCGAGGGTGGTCTTACCCACGCCGGGCTGTCCGTAGATGAGCATCGCGAGGGTGTCTTTTGCCTCGATCTCCGAGGGCTTCCTGATAATGTTTGCCATAATCAAAATGGGTTTTAAGTTGTTGATAAATAGGTTGATAAAAAGTGTGTGTTCCGTGTCATCACGTCCGGGCGGGGTTGAGGACGACGTAGGTGTCGGCCCTGCTCGCCACGTCCCGGCGCGTATAGCGGCGCTTCCCGGCCATATAGTCCTCCAGGTCGGAGCGCTTGAAAAGGATGCTCCCGCCGACCTTATAGGTGGGGATATCCCCGACGGCCGGGGCGGCGAGCTTATAGAGGCGGGACACCGATAGTCCCGTCAGGCGCGAGGCCTCGTCGATACGGACGTACTCCGCGTCCGTGACCGATTTCATAGTGTTTCCTGCCATATCAGTTTCCTCCGTACTTCCGTTCGTAATACTTCTCCTCGGCGGCGAGCTCGTCGAAGCCGTCGTCCTCGATGTCCCGCGGGTCCACCTCCACGCGGCCGCTGCCGCCGCAGGTGTCGCACTCCTCGCGGGAGGCGCGGAACCAGCGCTGGCCGCGGGCCAGGGCCTCCGCCTCCGATGCGGGGAGGCACATCCAGGCGATATGCGTCACGGGTGTCTCCCGGCCGGTCCCCACCTCGACCGCGAAGGGTTCCTCCGCGTAGCCGGTCCCGGCGCAGTCCGGGCACTCGACCTCGACGGGGTCGGGCTGGTTCCAGGGGGCGCGGGGATCGTGCTCCGCCCCGAGGGGATATCCTCCGCAGCTGCTCATTGCAGGGCCTCCCCGAGGCGCTCCCCCTCGCGCTTGATGATCTGCCAGACGCCGACACGGCTGAATATGCCGTACTTCGGCCCCAGGACGTCGTAGAGAGCCGTGAGGCTCGCTTCCGGGTTCGCGGCCCTTGCGGCCTTGAACTCGCCGTAGAGGGCTTCGTCGCGCTCCGCCCTCTGCTTCTGCTTCGCCGTCCGGAGGTCAAGGGCCTCCGGGGCGGCGGTGTTCTTGGGTGTGATTGTGTGTGTCATAGTGCGATATCTTGATTTAGTTCTTTTGCATATCGTCCCAGATAGCCCCGATTTCGCCGCAAGCGCGGAATCTGCGGCCTTTCAGGGCCTCGCTGGTAGCCTGGAGCCCGAACAGCTCTAAAACGCGCTGTACGGCCCGCAAATCGCCGTCAAAGTCGATGCAGCACTCATAGTTGTTCCACTCCTCGAAGTAGACCTCGAGGGGGTCGCACTCCGTCCGGATCCGCTCGTCGATGGCTTTCGCCTCGTCCGTCCAGCGCTTCATACCCTCGCGGGTGCCGTAGCAGCCCGAGCCGAAGGCCGTGACGCGGTCGCCGTCCTTGATGAGGCCGCGGCTGACGAGCCCTTTGTAGCCCCGGTCGAACTGCTCCTTTGAGAAGGCGAAGAATACCCCGTACTCCGTGCACGGGATCTTGCCCTGCTTCTCGCGGAGCTCGTGATAGAGGCGGAGGGTTTCCGCCCCAGTGATGCGAAGGGTTCCTTCATACTCCCAATCGCGTACTGCTTGAACTGCCGTTGCCATAGTCTCAAAGTTTTTTGCCGGTCCTTATATCCTCGGTGATGTCGTAGAGGTAGCTCACCCCTCGCCAGCGGGGGCTCACGTCGTCAGCGCTCCAGGCGCAGACGCGCCAGAAGTCGCGGGAGAGGAGGGTGTCCGTCACGCGGGCGGCGTCCTCCGGATGGATGAGGCCCGTGTCCGGGCAGCGCAGCGAGCCGTCGAGGCCGAGCTCCCCGATGAAGATCGTCCGGGAGAGGTCCTCCGCCGGGGCCTGGATCTGCCCGGAGGCGAGGATGATGCCGAGGGCGATAGGGAGGTCGAGCGCCGAGCAGACGCCGTGCCGGTGAAATATCGGGCGGCCGCTTCCGCGTCCGTCCGCGGGCGCTACGTTGATGATGACCTTCCTGCCAGGGAGGATGTAGCTGCAGCTCTGCATCGCCGTGGCGACGCGGAGGAGGCCCTCCTTCACGGCCGCGTCCGGGAGGCCGACGAGGTGGATGCCGATGCCGTCGGTGACCTGCGTCTCGACGGTGAAGTGTTCGATGTGGCCCCGCCAGATGAGGGCCGCGTTGAGGGTGATGATTTTGCTTTCCATGGTGTGTCCGTGTCTTGTGGGTGGTTTAATATGCCGCGTAGGCCCAGCCGTAGGTCTTGAGGTGCCAGGTCCGGTAGCGGTTCGAGAGGGTCTTGAGCTCGGCCCTTATCGCCTCGCGTTCTTCGTCCGTGCGGGCGTGGGAGAGCTGTGCCCCGAGCTTCATCTTCTGCTCGAGAAATTCGGCCGGTCCGATGCCGGCGGGGGTGTCTTGTGCTTTCATTGTAATCACTTATTTTTCAGAAAATGGGATAGGGATGCAGAATGTCGTGGGGACGGTGTCCCGAGGATCCTCAACGGGGGTGAGGTCGATATACTTCAAGAGGGAGAGCTCGTGCGTCCTCATCCCGCCGCCGAAGCAGTAGGCCTTCCCCCAGCTGTCCTGGGCATCCGGCCGGAGGTCGTTCTTCCTGCAGTACTCCGCCACGGCCTCGCGGGCTTCCGTGAGGCTCTTGAATTCGCGGCTGCGGGGGAACTCCCGGCCGTCGGGGTTCCGCTTGACGGTCCGGAAGATGTAGAACGTCTCCCCGACGCGGAACGGGTCGGAGAGCTTGAAGGTACTGCGGTCCTCCGGGATGATGACCGGGAGCCGCTCGGTGTCGTTCATCAGGATCCTGTCCGCGGTGAACTTCCCCTCCTCGATGAGTGTCGAGAGGACGGGGCCGGAGAGGCGGCAGGCCGGGGTTATATACGAGCCGGCAGCGACGTCGCGCTGGAGCCAGAAGAAGCCGCCCCCGGCGAGGGTCGCGTCATACACTACCCGCTCGCCCTTCGCGAGGCGGGCTTCCGCCTCGATGAAGGGGTTCGGGAAATTGCTGAAGATGGGATTCTTGCTCATCGCCGGGCCTCCTACTTCGTGAGATACTTTTCGAGGGCCTTGCGGTCGTCGGTCCAGAGGTCCTGGCCGGTCTTGATAAGCCTGCGGAGATACTCCTGCTCGCCGATGAGGCTGATGGCCTTCGCCCTGATATCGAAGGAGCCGGTGGCCTGGGCCTGCTCGATGAGGAAGTCCGCCATATCGCTGGCGGCCTTGATGCGGAGCTCCATCTCCGTGTTTGCCTGTTTGGCGAGGTTCTCGAGGCCGGCGTTGAGGCTCTCTACCTGCTCGGTGAGGGCTTCGACGATCTTACTGTCGCGCACCCCTTCGTTTTTCTTGAACTCCTTGCAGAAGTCGTCTTTCATCATCGTGTCGCCTGCAGCCATATATACTCGGTTGATGTACTCGAAAGCTGCGTCGGTGGGATTCAGGCCCGTGCGGGTTACAAATTCTTCGCGTGTCATGGTGTCCGTGTTTTATTTTTGTGTTAAAATGTTTATTTTTGCGTTAATTAAATTTTTAACCTCGGTGCAAATATAAAACGTCCATTTTGATTTTCAAAACATTTCGTTGGAAAATTTTAACAAATTTTTTGAAATCAAACTTATCTCTTTGATTATGAAAGGCATAACGATTAAAGAAATTCTGCGGCAAAACGGCTTCACTGTGTCCGCTGTCGCAGAAAAAATTGGAGAATCCAATCAAAATTTATTTGGAGCTCTCAAAAAAGATGACGTCCGGAGCAGCCTCATTGAACGGATAAGCGAGGTAACCGGGATCCCGGTGTCGACGTTCTACGGGGACACCACTATCGCCACGGCCTCCGGGGCGAATTCTATCGCCGTTGCCGGCAACGGCAGCAAGGTTGACGCGGGGAGGGCCACGGACCGCTTCCTGACGGAACTCGCTGCCCAGCGCGGGCTGACGGATAAGGCGCTGGAGCACAACGGACGGCTCCTCGGAATCATTGAACAGTTATCAAAAAAGTAGAACTATGCGCGCAATCGTATTAATTACCGCGGCCGCACTCCTGGTATCCTCCTGCGGGTGCCGTGAAACGGAGGCGGAGAAAGCCGCGAAGGCCGCCCAGCTTGAGTGGAAGCGGGCGGAGATCCAAACCCTTTACCGGTACTATGAAATGGCGAAGCCGATAGCCGACCAGCATGGGATGGTCCTGCCGGAGCCGGACAGCACCTTCCTCCTCCTCTTTGACGGCCAGGAGTTCAATGACATGGTCGACAAGACGATGTCGGTGTATAAACGCATAATCCCGTAGCCGTATGCAGACCGAGGACAGCCAGGTAATCATCGCCCGCTTCTTCCAGGCGCTCTACTACCTGAAGGCCGAGGGGAAGATCCGCGGCAAGCAGACCTTCACCCGCGAGCACGGCATCAATCGCTGGAACCTGAACACTCTCGAAAAGAACCCGGCCAGCGACATCTTCCAACCGGCGTGGCTCGGCTACCTCGTCCGGGACTACGGGGTGTCGGCAAGGTGGCTCCTCACCGGCCAGGGGAACATCATCGCACGGGGCAAGTAGCCCCTTACAAATCGTAAGCACCTCCGGGGCGGGGGCCACGGGGGTGGGGCAACAATAAAGCCCGCCGGGCGGCGGGCAAATCTCTCTCTTTCCCTCTTAAAAACTCCGGCCGAAGGCCGTCCCAGAAGAAAAATATAAAAAATTCTCTCTCTCGCTCTCGACGATACGCGCAGCGCGCGTGCGTAGAGAGATAAATCAATCAATAAATCAATAAATAAATAAATAAATAAATAAATGCATTGCTAACGCAGTGCAATTGCATAACAATTGCATCCGTTTTGCATTTCGGGCTGATTATCAGCGCTTTACAATTCGATGCCGGGTATCATCGCCACCGCGTCCTGCTTCTTCTTGTCGAGGATGTTCGCATAGATCTGCGTGGTCTTGATTTCCCGGTGTCCGAGGAGCTTGCTGACGGTGTAGATATCGGCCCCGAGGTCAAGCATCATCACCGCGAAGGTATGGCGGCCGCAGTGGAAGGCGAAGTCCTTGAGGACGCCCGCCCTCGCGGCCCACATCCGGAGCTCCGCGTTGGAGCTGCTGCTGTACTTGAAGTCATAGAAGACAAGATCCTGCTGGCCACGCCTTTCACCGAGGTAGGGGACGGCCGCCGGGCTGATATCCAGGTACTCCTGGCCCTTCGTTTTCTTCTGCCGGAAGACAATGCGGGTGTGACCGCCCTCCTCCCGGACGTCCGCCCAGCGGAGCAGCATTATATCCGACTTCCGGAGGCCGGTGAGGCAGCTGAAAAGGAAGGCCCGCCGGAGGCCGGGATAGGCGCAGGGCGTGGCGGCCAGCCGCCGGACCTCGTCGACGGTGAGGTAGGGGCGCTCGCTCTCCGGAACGGAGAAGCCCTTAATGCCGCGGGAGGGGTCGTTCGGGATGACGTGGTTCTCGAAGGCCTCGTGGAGGCAGGCCTTGAGCTTCGCCCAGTAGGACTGCCGGGAGCTGTCGCTGATAGGGATCTTCGCGGAGAGGTTCCCCTCCTTGTCGTAGCGGTTCTGGCAGATGGCCTCCTTCGCCAAGTAGCGCCTGAAACCCTCCACCCACTCCGGGGTGATCTCCCGGAAGGTGACGTCCGGGTTCCGCCTGCAGTAAATCTTGAGGTGGAGGTAGGCGCTGTACCAATTGCCCCAATTGCCCTTGCTCGCCGGCGTCCCCTTCCTCTCCTCGCAGGTCCGGTAGAAGTAGTCCAGGAAGCGCACCTCCGTGTGGTAGTCGTCCTCGAAGCCGAAGCGGTGGTTCTGCAGCTCGACGACGCGCTTCGCCTTGATGGCCTTCGCGAGCTGGAGGGTGTCGGCGTTCCGCTTCCGGGTGTCCGGCTTCCCGTCCTCCGGGTCGAGGTAGAGCTTCAGGTACTCGTAGGTGCGCCGCCCGTCGAGGTAGATGTCAAGATAGAGGGATTGCCGGCCGCCCCCGATGGTCCGTTTCCGCAGCCGGATAGGTTCTTTCGATTCCGCCATAGTATGTCCGTGTTTTGTGTGTCATTTGTTGCTCGTCGCTTTCGCGCAACAAATATGCAACAAAAATCCGGAAAAAGAAAGAAAAGGCTGGAAAAGAGTAATCGGCCACGGACTTGCCTATACTCACCAACCTTTTCCTGGCTTTTCCGGAATTTACTTTCCGATGCAGGAAATAAAGAAAGTCTATAACTAATTGTAAACAAACACTTTAATTATTCGCCCTTTTCATGTTTGTCCCCCTGCTGTCCCCGAATTTTTTAAGGTGTCAATTTATTTGAGGTCAATACTTGTCTC
>JAEEGL011210319.1_pt1 | contig 41900 bp, 75 predicted proteins | sample 9134231 | NCBI WGS metagenome assembly JAEEGL01 (sample SAMN16246548, study PRJNA631951) | gut metagenome | biome: gut microbiome; feature: rumen; material: fiber-attached | host: Bos | place: Iran: Karaj | collected 2018-10
AATTGGTCATGAAGAACTTGTTGGATTAAGTTATCTTCCAGGAGGTCTTGAATTATTAAAGGAATATTTATAGGTTCAGAATGAAGAAGCAAGAGATGATTTGATTGGTGCAGTTGAGCCTGAATATAATATGACGCCTGAACAGGTGAAAGAATTAATTTTACATGGCTCTCAGGATGAATGGCTTGATTGCTTAGATTTTGCTCCAGAAGGAGTAATTGATTTAATTAAAAAGTTATCTGTTGAATTACCTTTAACAGATACTCGTAAGATGGCTGCTTTTGAAAAGAAGACTGGTTCTAATTTATCCAGAATGATTCAAGCAAAATAGGAAGAAGAAGCGGAACGTGCGGCAGCTGAAGCTGAGGCGAATGAAGGCCAGACTCAACCCGCTCGTAGGAGAGTCCAGCCGCAAGCTAAACCTACTTCTACTACTGGAACAGAAAGACGTACATCTGGTTCAAAATATAAGGTTGTTAACAAGGGAGAAGGAACATCAACAAAGTAATAAGGAGGCGTAAAAATGGGAACACCATTTACAGCTATTTATAATCGCTTTCTTGGAAAAATTACTGATGATATGTATATGGAATTAACTCCAGAAGATACAGTTAAAGATTTGCAGCGGCTTTTAGTTAATGCTATTCCAGGTTTTGAATTTCCCCGCTTTGACATTAATGACTATGAAATTAAGGTTACGCGCATGCGGGAAGATGAAGTGACTGAAGATGATTTTATTATTGGTGTTATTTGGAATGAAATCTCCGAAGGTGAGCCAGATATTCCAGATGTGATTGTTGAACAATCATCATTTGGATCTGAGTTGACCTCTGAAGAAATTAATATTCTAGCTATTTTAATGATGGCTGGATGGCTGCAAAGACAGGTTACATCTATTGAAAATACTCGTATGAAATATAGCGGTCCAGATTTTAAGATGACTTCTTAGGCGAACCATTTATCTAAGTTATTGTCTTTATTGTCTGAGTGCCATAGACAATCTCATCACATGCAAAGATTATATAAAAGAAGAAGACCCAGTACTGAAGAGGATTTGCTTACTAAAACTACTGGACCTTTTGCATCAAACTGGGATGTACTACGTAATGGAGTGTATTCACACGGTGGTGGACTACGCGGGAATTTAGTACCCTAAAACTTCAATAGATCAAAATGTAACAAGATTAACTAATCAAATATGGAAATTAATTCCAATGCGTGAGCATGAAGAAGATTGGAAAAAACAACTTGATACAGTAAATTTAGAAATTGCAGGACTTGGCATTTTGTTTGCGGCTATTCCGCAATTTCTTTCTTTAAGAGCAAAACTTGAAGGTATTAAAGAAATAGATACCACGTTTGAATTTTATAGACGTACTGTATTTGAGTGTATCAGTTTATTGCAAGAGGTAAAGAAAAATGCCTAATAAACCAAACATTTTTAATACTACTTAGTAGCTCATGGCTGGGCGGTTGTTTGGTTCTACTAATGCTGATATGCCACTACCGCCTCATTAGACAGAGAGGCTAGGTGAAATGGCTTTGCAGCTAATACATGCGGGAGGTCCCGCGCAGCAAAGCCGCATGATTCGAGATAAGCGTAAAACATTAAATAGAGCTTTACTTTATTCATACTAGGCGGCTTGGATAAAAAAAGTGCCGCCGGAAGGTGTTGAATATATGGAAGATGATCCTGAAGGTATGACTTGTCGCGCACTAATAAATCCAGATAAATTAAAAATGGATTATGACGATAAGATTTTATCAATAGGATTTGAACACAAGTTTAAGCCAGGAGATGTATTTGAATGGCTTAATACTGGTACCTACTGGTTAATTAGATTATAGGATATAGACGAATTGGCTTATTTTCGTGGAGACATTCGACGTTGTAATTATACGATTAAATGGGAAGATGAAAAAGGTAACGTTCACAGCACGTATGCTGCAATAAGAGGACCAGTAGAGACCAAGATAAATTATATCCAAAAGCATCAAATCAGCGTTGATACACCTAATTATTCATTGAATATTTATATGCCAAGAAACAAACAAACTCTTGAATATTTTAAACGTTATAGTAAGTTTTATCTTCAAGAGATTGAAGAAGGGGATAATAATGTTTGTTGGCGTGTTGAAGCGACTGATTCCATTTCTACTCCTGGAATACTGGAGGTAACTGCAGTTGAATATTATGCTAATGAGATGGAGGATGACATGGAGAAGGGTATTGCCGGAGCTTTAAAAGTCAAACACATAGAGCAAGAGGTCGATAATACTCTTAATATGATTCTTGGCGATACATTTATTAAACCTAAAACTGACCATGAGTACACCTTTAATGGTAGTTTACGTTAGAGATGGACTTATGATACTAAGTTACCTATCGAAGTTATGATTGACGAGAACGATATTCGACATATTAAGCTGCGGTGGATAGCTAATTATAGTGGATAGTTTGATTTAAAGTATGGTGATTTCTCTAAAACTATTGTTGTAGAATCACTGTTTTGAGTTAAAGGAGAAAAGAGCTTATGAAGAGATTTACTTATTCATATCCTAAATCTAGTTTTTTATCTGTTGATAAGGATATGAACTTAATTATTAGTAGATTATTCGGTAATGAGCGTCTAAAGAAATTATTATATTATACATCAAAAGATGCGTTGGAAAAACCAAATGTTACAGATGAACAAATGGTTGAGATGATGGGTAAAAATATTAAGAATGTTCCTAAGCTATATGTGGATGGATCAGTTCTCAATTATGTCATTATTAATTTTGACAATTTTACACCAAACCGCACGAACCCAGAATTTAGGGATAATATTATAGAGTTTGATATAATATGTCATTTTGATCAATGGACGCTTAAAGATTTTTAGTTAAGACCATATAAAATTGCTGCTGAGATTGATTCTATGTTAGATGGTAAACATTTAACAGGTATTGGTGATCTTGAATTCCTTGGAGCAAATTAGATTTTGCTTACCGATGAATATGCGGGGTTATGCTTAATGTATTCTGCAATTCATGGTGGAGAAGATAAGAAAGATGCACCAGTTGGCGCAGATGATGAAAGTATTATTTAGAATTATAATAAACTTTTTAATACTGAACCTTGGCAGATCGGAGAATAATAATGTATGACAATAGATTAGCCTTAATGACAGGAATAGATATTCCAATTCCTGAATGTAGGTTGATCGCACATTAGCCTACATTAACTGATATAGCCTTCATAGGAGAAAATGATTTCTTCGTAGGAATGTAGTGTTTATGCATTAGTAAGAACATGGTTGTTTAGGACGAATCTCTTCTAGAAAGCACGAATAATTTTTAGATATTTATGACAGTAATGTCGGATAAAGAGACAAAAGACAAGAAAGAAGCTACTTTACAAGTGTTATCATTATTGTTTCCGTCTTGGAAGATAGTAATATCTCCTCGTTCGTTAATATTTTCTTCCAATGGAGAAACTACTACAATAGATGAAAATAATTTTGATTTTTTTTAGAATGTTGTGAAAGAGGTCTTTTGTTTTAATTCTGGTCCAATGGACCAATAGGCATTCAATCCTGGTGATGCGAAGTCGCGTGAAATTGCACAAAAACTTATGCGTGGCCGGCAGAGAATCGCCGCACAATAGGCATCACAAGGGGGTAATGGGAGTGCTTTTAGTAAGTATATTTCTATTCTCACTATTGGTGCTCACATTGATTTCTTGTGTGCGATGAAATTAACTATGTTTTAGTTATATGATTTAATTGAAAGGTATTACCTATATACAAATTGGGATATTGATATTCGTTCCAGATTGGCTGGTGGTAAGCCTGACTCAAGACCAGATGATTGGATGAAGAGTATTCATTAAAAATATAAGGAGGAATAGACCATGAAATTTGGCGTACGCGAAATTTGCGATGTCGTTTTAAAAGCTAAGGCCGTTCAAAAGGTAGGAAATAAGATTTTCTATAAGAATGAACCAGTTATTTATTTCGATACATTGAAGACCTCCAGTATGGAAGGTGCCGCAACCACTGTTTATGCACAGGGCGGACGTGGTAATTCTCGTCTTATTGCTTGGGAAGGTGAACGTACTGTTACCTTTACTATGGAAGATGCACTTATCTCTCCTGCTGGATTTGCTATTTTATCTGGAGCTGGATTAATTGATGCTACTGAAAAGCAGACTATTAAGCAGCATACTACTGAACAAACTGACGCTGTTGTTGTTGAATCTTCTGGTACTTATGGCGAAGAAGATTATTCTGTAACTGGCGTTGAAATTTATCTTGCTGAGAAGCCATTTGATAAGGCTGGCGAAGATTATATTTACGTAATGGCTTTACATGATGGCGAAGTTATTACTGAGCCTTACATTCCTGAAACTGTTGCTGAAGAAGCTGAGGTTGATGGAGACTATGAAGGAATGTATAAGATCGTTCTAAAGAGCGGTGATGATCTTGATTTCTTCTATAATGGAGCTGTTGTTCTTGTTGATTACTATGTTGAAAGAGCTTCTGGCGCTCAACAGATTGAAATCACTCCTGAGAAGTTTGGTGGAAATTACTATCTTGAAGCTTCCACTTTATTCCGTGATACTAATGGTGTTGACCTTCCTGCAGAGTTCGTAATTCCTAACTGCAAGATTCAGTCTAACTTTACATTCACTATGGCTTCTTCAGGTGATCCTTCTAGCTTCACCTTTACTATTGACGCATTCCCAGATTATACTAGATTTGATAAGACTCATAAAGTTCTTGCGGCAATTCAGATTATTGATGTTGCTCGTGAAGATCAATTAATGACTCGTAGAAATACTCGTCCTACAGTTAAGGAAATGACTGGTTCCGAAGCTGAGAGAGATATGACTTGGACTAAGTACGAGCCTAGAGACTAATTAAATGATTATCCGTACTAATATGGCTGGACGTGCGGCGTCCCATTCTGCGATTGCCGCACCTGGCCTATCCGATAGGGAAAAAAGGCGTCTTGAAAACACAAAACATTCAGAAGGAAGAGTAAGCCCGGTGATTCCTAAAGAAATTGTTGAAACTGAACCTGTTGAGGAAGTAAAGGTGCGGGTAGAAGAATAGGTTGAAACAATTTAGGAGCCAGAAAAGCCGATTGTGTTACCCGATAATACAATCGCAGAACCGGGAACCGCAATGATAAGATCCAAGGTTCTTGAAGAACTTGAAAATAAAGCGGAAAAACCAAAAAAGAAATACAAGATTGTTTCTATTGGAAAATAAATTTTAAGAGGGAGAGACTTTGGTCTCTCCCTTTTTTTGCGTTAAAGGAGAGAAAAATATGGAAATTCCTAGTATAGATGGATATCAAGAGAGTAGGCGATCTGGACTTCAGTTAATAAATGAAACTGAAAAAAATTATATGGTTGCTTAGTCTTATTTCGTTTAGAAAAAGATGGCTTTTTTAAAGGCTATTTGTAATAATGCAAATATTGAAATAGAAAAAGTAGAGCAAGGCTTAATAACATCAATGAATAAATTAATTCAATAGGTTTGGGATAAAACTGTTAATCAAGTAGTTTTAAATAATATTGATATTCTTAATAAAAAAAGCGGAAAGTATATTGTACATAATGTGACTTCTAGCAATTGGAATAGCATACCAAAAGAGTTAAGAGATAAAATAATAAATGGAAGTGGTACAAATAATAATATTTATTCAATGCTTGGATTTGCTTATGAAGATTGGTTAGAAAATGCTTTAAAAGATAATATGTAGAAGAGTGGAGATAAAACAGTAGATGCTTTATTAAAAAAATTTTTATCTAAATTTATAAAAACTGGAAAAGTAACAAGTCCATCTGCTTTAAGAGCAGATACCGCTATTCGCTCTGATTTGGCTACGGGAATAAATGAAGATACTGCGGCTGACAAAAATGGATTAAAAGCAGAATTATAGGTTGCTTTTGATATAGAAAATTATAGAAAAGCAAATGGTCTTATTAAGCCAGAGCTAATTACTAATGATATTAATATTTTATAGGAATATATAAATTCTGATATGTTTGGATTTTCTGTAAAAAGATGGACAACTAGTTTATATTCTTAGTAGAAAGAATTAACTTAGTCTAGTGGAATTAAATAGTTAATAACAAATACTTTTAAAAAATCAGGTAGTCATACTTGGAATGCAGTATATGCTTATCGAACTATGGTAAATATTATTTCCAGATTTTTATTAGATATTTTAGGACCTGTTAACGTGGCTTTTATTACTGGTAAGCAATTCGAATGGACTAGTGATTTTTTATCTGATGCTTTATTAACAATGCACTTATATACATAGACATATGTATTTAAAGATGATAAATATGAAATAAAGCCTTATGTTAATTCAAATAATATTTATGTTTAGCGTTATAAAAGAGGTAGAAAACAAGCTCTTTTACAGTAGGGATTATCTAGCACTCCATTTGAAGAAATGTCTGGCAAAGATTGGCATGCTTATTAGTTTAATTTTTCTATACAACAGAAAAAATAATTCTAATACTTGACAAGTTAAAATTTTTCTGTTACAATATTTATAGAAGAAAAACAAACAAAAAGGAGAAAAAGGATTATGGCAAAGGTACCATTTACTAAACTTGGTCTTACTAAAGATTCATACATTAATCATATTTCTTGGAATGATCAAGATATTGAGGTAAAAACTTATTTACCTTCTATTGAAAAATTAGAATTGTGTTCTAGGATTATTAATGAAAGTGTTGATGATCAAAATTTTTATAATCCTGGAAGAGTTGCAATTTATCAAGCTATTGAAATTATTAGTGCTTATACAAATATTAAATTTACAGATGCTCAAAAAGAAGATCCTTGCAAGTTGTTTGACCTATTTCGTGTAAGTGGATTAATGGCGAAGATTTATAATGCTATCCCAGAAGATGAAATTAAAGCAATTGGAAGTATTGTTGAATGCACTATTGATAATATTTATAAATATAAAAATTCTGTTTTAGGTATTTTAGATACCATTTCCGCAGATTATAGTAATTTAGATTTAGATGCTCAAAAGATTCGAAAAGAACTCGGAGAAGGTAAAAACGTAGAGTTTCTTAAAGACGTTTTAACCAAATTGGGCTAATTAAAATAATTAAGTTAATTCATTTTTTATATGAATTAGGAGTAATCGGGGTAGAGTCACGAAGACTCTACCCCTTTTATTTTTTATTTTGCAAAGTAAAAAATAAAAGGAGAGAAAGGAGCAAACATTAATGGCTAAATAGTTAAACGTTGATCTTAAGTTTAATGCTGACACTAGCGCAGCTAAACGACAGATACAGGAATTATAGCAATCATTAAGTGAGTTAATTTCTTTTGGCGCGGCTTCTGGGGGTAAAAATTTAGGAATTACTAGTGAACTCTCTGATGGTATTGCGGCAGCCAATAAATTAAAGGTAGCTTTAAATGAGGCTACAAATGTTAAAGAAGGAACTTTAAATTTACAAAAATTAAATTAGCAATTAAAAGGATAGGATCTAAATAAATATGCTACTTAGCTAGCTTCTTTGGGTCCTGCTGGAGAAAAAGCTTTTGTTTAGTTTGCGCAAGCAGTTAATAGTGCGAATGTGCCGTTATAGCGTACAAGTGCTTTAGTTAATGAATTTAAAACGACTTTATCTAATACTGTACGTTGGCAATTTTCTTCAAGTTTTTTGCATAGTATGATGGGAGCTGTTTCTAGTGCATATAGATATGCATAGGATCTAAATGAATCATTAAATAATATTCGTATTGTTACTGGATATAGCGCTAATGAAATGGCAAATTTTGCTGATAAGGCAAATAAAGCAGCGCAGGCTTTAAGTACAACAACTACAAATTACACTGATGCTGCTTTAATTTATTATCAGCAAGGTATTAGAGATTAGGAAGAAATTGCTGGACGCGTAGAAACTACAATTAAATTAGCTAATGTTTCTAGACAAAGCGCAGAAGAGGTTTCTGATCAAATGACAGCTATTTGGAATAACTTTTATGATGGATCAAAACCTCTTGAATATTATGCTGATGTTATTACTGCATTAGGTGCGGCAACCGCATCAAGTTCACAAGAAATTTCAATAGGTTTGGAAAAGTTTGCAGCTGTTGCTGAGACTGTTGGTTTGTCTTATGAATATGCAGCATCGGCATTGGCAACTATTGTTGCAACAACTCGACAAAGTGAAGATACAGTTGGTACGGGTTTAAGAACTTTGTTTAGTCGTTTGGAAGGTTTGTCTTTAGGTGATACATTAGAAGATGGTACTGATTTAACAAAATATTCTGCTGCTTTAGCATCTGTTGGAGTTAACATTAAAACTACTTCAGGTGAATTGAAGGATATGGATGTTATTTTGGATGAATTGGGTGCTCGTTGGGGACAATTATCTAAGGATACTCAAGTAGCCTTGGCTCAAACTGTTGGTGGTGTTCGTCAGTATGTGAATTTTATTGCATTGATGGATAATTGGGATTTCATGCAAGAAAATTTAAAAGTTGCAAAAGAAGCTGGCGGAACATTATAGGAATAGGCAGATATTTTTGGAGAAAGCTGGGAAGCTGCTAGAAAAAGAGTATTAGCTGCTTTATAGGATATTTATAATAAATTAATTGATGACGATATGTTCATCGGATTTTTAAATTCTATAGAAAAAATTATTAATGGTGTTAGTAGAGCAATTGATGCATTAGGAGGCTTTAAAGGAACTGCTTTATTAGTTGCTTCAGTTTTAACAAGTGTTTATTAGAAAAATATTGCAGAAATGTTTGATAGAATGTTTTATAATTTTTCTAGTAGAACACAAACTCTTCAACAAGATATTTTAAATTTTAGAACATAGGTAAATAGTGCTTTATAGGAAATGATTCCTAATGATGATACTTTTACTGGTAGCTCTTTAAAAGATTCTTATTCAAGAGATGCAACTGCTTCTTAGGCTTTAATTTTAAAATAGTAGGAATTGGTAAAAAGCAATCAAGAAATGGATGCTGCTACAAAATCAATTTTAGAAAATGAATAGCAAATTTTATCAATAAAAAATGAACAAGTAAGAGATTCTATAGAAATAGTAGAAAAATCTGAAGAAGATTTAAATGTAATTAAATAGGAAATAAATATTGAACGGCAAATTTTTGAAAATTAGCAAAAAACAAATCTAGCTCAAGCTCAAAAAAATAAAAGATCAGAAGAGGAAATAGAAAATTTAAAAAGATCTTTAGGAATAGTTGAAGATTTAAATGTAAAATTTACAGAATAGTTAAAAGTATTTGAAGAATAGAAAAAGACATACGGAATGTTATTATCTATAATGTCTTAGATATAGAAAGCTTAGGCTACAAATAATGGCGATGTAGATGTTGAAGCAATTAAAAATTTAATTGAAACATTAAAAACATAGAATCCAGCTTTAGATATTGATGTTTCAGGATTAACCTCAGCTAATGAAATTTTAAAAGTTGTAACTGATGCGGTTGTAACTGTGGGTACAGAATCAAATTAGACTTAGGATGATTTAGATTCTATGGCAGAAATATTATTAAAAGATACTACTGTTGTAGAACAATTTGGTAATTAGGCAGCACAAACTGGATAGCATATGGCTCATCTTGCCGCAAATACTGTAGATGCCGAAAAATATTATAAGGATTTTATACGACATATTGAAGAAGCAGCTGTAAAAGTTCCAACATTGTCTTAGAATTTATCTTCTTTAGTTAGTGCAACTTCTCAATATTTTATGGCATTAAGTGCTTTGGAAAGATTGGGAAGTATTTGGAGCGATAAAGATGCTTCTATTGTATAGAAACTTTCTTAGAGTTTAATTGTTTTAACTACAGTTGTTAGAGCATATTAGGCTCTAAAAAAAGTTGAAATTGGTTTTAGATCGGCATCATTAGTATTAAGAGAAAAAGAAATTGCTAATGAAATAAAATCAATAGCAGCATAGTTAACTGGCAATGCAACTTTAGCTGCAAAAGTGGTCTTAGATAAAGACGATTTGAATTTGAGTACAAAATTAATAATTTTAAAGAAAATTCAAGCTGGTGAAATTAAAGAAATTGCTACTGCGACAACAGAAGAAGCTATGGCAACGGCTCTCGCAACAGCTATGTCAGAAGCTAATACAGTGGCTGTTGGAAAAAATGCTGTTGCATGGTATGCTCATCCTATAATGTGGATTGCTGCAGTGCTTGCTGCCGTAGCTATTGGAATAGGAATAGTAACTGATCAAACTAAAAAAAATACTGAAGCAACAATAAATAACGCAAAAGCAGCTATTGAAGAAAATAATAAGTTACAAGAATAGGCTAAGGCAAATGAAGATTTAATAAATAGCTATGAAAAGGCTAGAAAAAATTATGATGGTACTATTGAATCGAAAAGAACTTTAAAAGATGCTGCAGAAGCTGTGGCTGAAGCTTATAATATTGAAAATGCTGCTCTTTTAATATAGGCTGAACGATATGATGAAGTAGCTCGAGCAGCTAAGTAGGCTAGACAAAATGAATTGGATGAAAACCTTATTCCTGGAGCAAGATCAGAAGTTTCTAATGCTCTTACTGTTTTTACAAATTCTACACAAAATAAAATTGATATGTCTAGTTGGGATACTGCTGGATAGATTTTGTTGTAGAGAGCGGCAAAATATTCTTCATTAAGTAATGATTTTGGTATTACTGGTATTGATGCTGGTGTAAGAATTGATTTTGGAAAAACGGCAGAAGAAGCCATTTATGCTTATGAGTAGGTAAAAAAATATCGAGAAGATTTATTAGAAGCCACAGGTGAACAAGATACTTTAAATATTTTATAGAGTGAAGGTTATAAAAATTTAAATACATGGTTAAGAGAAAATAAAGATAATTATCAATAGATGGTTGATGCAGTAAAAGAATTAAATGAATATTAGATAGAATCTAATCTAAATAGTTTATTATTAGGAACAGATTCTGGATCTATTGATAGTTTAGAATAGTTTATTTAGATAAGAGAAGAATTAATAAAAAGTACTGGTAAAGAACGTTCTGAAGCAGAGAAATTAGTTGATACACTTTTAAAGACGAAAGATGTAACCAAAGAATATGTAGATTTAAATAAAGCTTTTGATGCAGCAGCAGAAAAAACTTCACTTTCTAAAGATGCACTTATTAAGTATTATAATAAATTAAATGATAAAGATAAAACAATATTTTTTACAATAGATTTTGATAAAGTAAAAACTGAAGATAATTTAGATTTTGCTATTGAATAGTTAAATAAAAGAGCCAATATTTTACAATTGCAAGGATAGGTTAGTAATATTAATTCTATTAAATCTTCTAAATTTAAAGATAATATGTCTGAAGCTGATTACGAAAAATTTAGAACTGAAAGTGGTATTGATTGGGGTAACGAAGAATTAAAAATTATTAGTTTTGATGAATTTTTAATAAAGACATATGAAGATTAGCAAACTTATTTAAATGAATTAAATAGAACTTTTAGAAATAATTTAACTGATGAATTATAGAATCAAATTGATGCTAACAATTAGTTAATTGATGATACAAATTAGAAAATTGAAAATTTAGATAAAGTTCAGTTTACTCAATTTTCAAAGCATAAATATGCTGATGAAAAAGATAATTATGGGAATTATTTATTATAGTCTTATACTGATTAGATGGATTAGATTTTAGTAGATTTTAAAACAAAAGGTATAGAGATTAAAGATAATTCAGCTTTTGTCGGCATTGTAGAAGATTTCTTTACAGATATAGTTGGATTAAGTGTTGAAGAAGCTCAAAATAGTAGTAATTCACAACAATTTGAAGCGATTTTTCAAGATATATTTAATGATTTATATTCAGCTGTTTCAGATTATAGCTTAATTGGAAAAGATATATTTTCTGAACTTATTAATATTGATAAATTCAAATATTAGAAAGATTTATTAATTGAAGAAAATAATAATTTTCAAAATGAGTTAGATCAAATATCTTTATGGAGAGAACATGAATTAAATGAATCTATAAAGAAAATTTTTAATTTAGATTTAGATTTTGGTGATTCTATTTCAAAAAGTCAGTTTAAAGATCTAATGGATTTTGGATATGATAGTTGGGAAAATTATTTTACTTTAATGGCAGATGGTACTTATTCATTAACTGTTGAAGCAGAAAAATTTAAACAAGCTATAGAAAATGCTTAGAGAGAAAAAATTATAGATTCTTATTTAGATATTGCGAATACTTTGAGTAATAAAAATGTATTATCTCGTAATATAGAAAAATCATTTGGTGATGCTTTATTTAATGCAGATTTTGCTAGTACAATTAATAATAGTTTTGAATCAAGTGCTTATGGATCTACTTAGGACAAATTTAGATTTTAGTTAAATGCATTAAAAGATAATAATATAATTAGTAAAGATTAGCAAGAGCTCTGGTTAAATAAGGCAGAAAATGGATATATTAAACCAGAAGATATTGCAGAAATTTAGGATTCTTTAACTTAGTTAGAAACAAAATATAAAGAAGTTACTGCAAATGAATAGGAATATATTGATAAGCAAAATGCATATATTAAAGAATTATATGAAACAGCAAATTCTTTATAGGATTTAGAAATTATTAAATAGCTATTAGAAAATAAAGGCATTGTTATAGATACTACTGAATTAGAGGCTGCGGCAACTTATAGATTAGGTATATAGGCAGCTTCAGCAGCAGAATCTTACGAAGAATTACTTGCAATATAGTAGGAATATAAATTAAAAACAGAAGAAATATCATTTAAGACAGCAGATCTGGCTGATAATTTGGTAACATTAAATAGATTATTACAAGAGAATTTAATCACAGAAGAACAATATGTTAAAAGATATAAAGAATTAACAGCAAAATAGTTTAATTCAATTTCTACTTTATAGGAACTTGATAATTTTAGAAGTTAGTTATGGTCATCAACGGTTGAAAAAAATGAAGATGGATCTTTTACTGGAAATGTTTCAGGTTTTGATTTTGCATAGAAAATAATTGAAATGGGTGAGGCTTGCGAAAATGCTACTTTAGAAGTTTATAATTATAAAGAAGCTATGGAAGATTTAAATGACGCAAGCATTAAATTTGGAAAAGATTCTGAGGAATTTAATATTGCCTTACAAAAAGTTGCAGAAACTTATGATGAATTAAGAGCAGCTATTGCCGCAAAAGAAGGCGCAGAAAAGTACGGTTTTGAAACTAAAGAAATAGAAAATTAGGCAAAACAAATACGCAGACTAAATGAAGATTATGAATTAAGCGCAGAAGAGGCAACGCAACTTGCCATAGCGAATCAAAGATTAAATAAAGGTGTTTCTACTTTAAATAAAAACTTTGAAGAATGGCGAAAAACAATAGAGTCAACAGAAAAAACTTCTGTTGATTATGCTGATGCTATGACCAATATTGAATCTGCAATCGCAGATTTAATAGGTGCCGCAGATGACTTTGACTTGCCAGATGGATTCCTTGATGCTCCAGAACATTTGGATTAGATTGCAGCAGCTGCGCAAGGAGATGCTGATGCTATAAATCAATTAGGAACAGAAATTTCTTTATTACAAGTTTAGTTAATGGAATTTGATGATTCTTATACTGAAAGTTTTAAAGAAATACTTGGATTACAAGATGGAGATGATCCATTAGCAGCCTTTGAAGTGGTTAAAAACACAGTAATTGGTGGAATTTATGATATTTAGAATAGTTTAGATAGTTTAATTAATGGAACAACAACTATTGATGAAGTCATGAATGGGCAATCTGCTAACTGGGTTGATGCATTAAATGCTATGGCTGTGGCTACTGGAATGAGCGTTAATGATATGAACGCTTTATTAAATTAGCTCGGAGTTTAGGCTAAAGTTGATGTATCTTCAATTAAATAGGATATGTAGGTTCCTACTTATGAAGAGTTTTCTACAATATCTAAATTTAACCCTGCAGAATATGAAACAGGACCAAATGGCGAGCAAGTAATGAAAACTCCTCCAACATGGTCTAAAACAACATGGACAGTGCCTGGAGAGCCAAAAACAGTAGAAGGTTTTGTTCAAGTTGCTCAAATTTCTACAGAAGAAAATAAAGAGGTTTAGGGTCCACCAAAAATCAATTATGTTGGTACTGGTGGCACAGCTAAAACTCCTACTGGTTCTTCTCGTGGTGGCGGTGTATCTCCTAGCTCAACTCCAGCTCCAAAATCTAGTGGCTCAAGTGGCGGTGGATCTGAGAAAAAGAGAGAGACTAAAGATAAGAAAAATGCTAACGAAGAAATTGAACGTTATCATGTGATTAAAGCACAAATAGATGATGTAAGTAGAGTATTAGATAAATTAAGTAAAGCAAAAGATAAAGCATTTGGTCCTCAAAGAGTTCGAATGATGAACGATGAAATTCGCGCTCAGAAGACCATGAATAATCATACTAAAGAATATATTAAAGAAATTGAATAGTATTTAGCTTTAGATAAAGCTGCTATGACACCTTATGGAGCATAGTTTGATGCTTGGGGTAATCTTGTAAATTATGAAGATATGATGCGCCAACAGATCGCTATTTATAATGCGGCAGTTGATGCTTATAATGCTTCAGCGCAAGAAGAAGCTGATAAGGAAGCTCTTGAAGCAGCAGAGAAGGCTTTCGAAGAATTTACTAAGAAATTAGAGCAGTACGAAGAAACTAATGATTTACTACAAGAGCAAAGAGAAAAATTAGATGAAGGATTAAGAGAAGTATATGATTTAGTAACTGCTAAGAATGAATATATAATTGATTTACGAATTGAATTTGATGATGATGCTTTAGAGTATTTTGAGTTTTTAGACGAAAAGATTGATCATTTTAATGAAGGACTTAATGCAGCCGCAAAGAAAATGGCAAACTTCAATGATAAATCCGCAACTTTAATAGATAAGAATGAAACTATTAGAAGAGGATTAGAAGCCACATTAGAGCATTATTTTGCTGATGCATACATGACTGATGATGAAGGTAATATAGCTAGATATGCAAATGGCAAAGAAATGACAGTGGCTGATTTCGCTAGGGATAAAGGTATTGATTTACAAGTTCTGCAAAATAAAGTTATTGAAGGCGGAGAACTTACTGAAATTGAAAAATAGATTTTAAGTAATTTATCCGATGAAGAGTGGGAATCTATTAAAAATAGTAGAGATAACTTAATGGAAAATGCTGAAGCAATGATGGACTTAATGCAAAATGTTGCTGATGCTGTGCAAGACGCATTTAATGAAGTTGTTGATACTATGGATAATGCAGCTAAGCCTATTGAACGTGCGGCTGAGGCTATTGATAACTATGTTAACATTGTAGATATAGTCGGTCAAGATATGCTTGGAGTATCTGATGAATTGCAAGAAAGATTAGATCAATCTGTAATTGATGTGGCTCATTCTGCGACAGTAGCCGCACAAGAAAAGATGGAGACAATTGAAAAATCGCTTGTTAATGCTCAACGTCTTCTGGATGAAGCAATCGCCGCTGGTGATGAGGCTATGGCTAATAAATGGCGTGATGTAATCCAAGAGATGAATGATTAGCTTGATGATGCTATTGCTGATCGTAATGCCAAATTACAAGCTGAATTGCGCTCAATGCAAGAAGCATATGAAAAGTCTACTGAAAGAATTAAGAAGAGTATGCTCGATGCTTTTGCTGGACCTAATAGCACTTGGTCTCAATTAAAAGATGACATGGAATATGCCGAAGCCGCAGCTGATAATTTAGTTCCTGAATATGAAAGAATTTATGAATTAAGTAAATTAAATCGTGATATTAATAAATCTATTGATGATACTGATAATGTTAAGAATAAGCAAGCGTTAAGAGATTTGCAGAAAGAGATTAATAAATTGGCTGAAGAAGGCGCTGAGGTTAGTGAATATGACTTAGATAACGCTCGCCGCAAGTATGAATTAGAATTAGCTAGATAGGCTTTGGAAGAAGCTGGTAATGTAAAAGATATTGTTAGATTATCTAAAGACTCTGAAGGTAATTGGTCTTATATTTATACTGCTGACGAAGAAGATGTGGCTGCTGCTGAATAGAATTATGAAGATAAGTTATATGCTATGCAACAAGCTAATGCTGATTATATTAATCAATTGCAGAAAGATATTGTTGATCTTGAGGAACAATACGCTGACAAGCTACAAGAGATCTGGAATGATACAACATTATCAACAGAAGAAAGAGCTAAAGCTATTGAAAAATTAAGAGAACATTTTAATTCTGAGATGGAGTTTTTAACTGGTGAAGCATAGAAGGCAACTGATAATAATAAAGAATTATATGAAAAAGATTGGGATTGGTATTCAAAATTTACAAGAGATAAAGCTGGATTAGATACACAGAATGCAGCTGAAATGGCAGCAAATAATATCTATCGTCTTGGTGATCAAGCGCAATATATTGATGAATGGAATAAAACATTTTTAGGTGCAGAAGTTGGTTATGATACAATTACTGGATTCCAAGACAATATTGCTGATAATGCTGATGCCGCACAAGCGCAAATGTCAAATGCTTATGATAGATTGGAATTTAATAATAATAGAGCATTAACTACAATGGGTACTGATTTAGATCATTTCGCTGAGACGATGGATCAAGATATGCGAGAAGCTGTTTCTGATGCCGAAGAAGCTGCTGAAGCTATTAAGGGCGTAGGTGAAACCGCAGAAGAAGCATTTAAGGGAGTTATTGATAATGCTAGTAAATGGCAAGAAGCATATGCTACCACTATGAATCGCATTATTGATGAAAATGGTTTAGTTATTAAATCTATTAATGAGGTTATTGGAAAACTTACTGATCTTGATTAGTACAATGCTACTGGAGATATTGGTGCAGATAATACAGAGGAAGGAGCTCAACCAGGAGAAGGAATGGACGGAACTTCTGGAGAACTTTCGGATGCTGGATCTGGCGGCAAACCTTCTTGGGATAGAGTTGTTGAAGTTTATAATTTAATTAATGCTGGTGCTGTTGGAAACCATGATACTGGACGAGTTCAGAATTTAATGGGTCGTAATTATTCTTGGGATGAATATGCAATGGGTCAATAGTTGATTAATTTAACTTATGATGAAGCTCATCAAGGCTGGGGTATGTCTTGGTCTGAAGCAAAGGCTCAATTAGGTTATGATACTGGTGGTTATACTGGTAATTGGACTGGCGGAGATGGAAAACTTGCTTTATTACATAGTAAAGAGATAGTTTTAAATCAAGATGATACTAAGAATCTTTTAGGTGCTATTGAAATTATTAGATCAATCTCTTAGAGTATTGATCTAAATGCTATGGCTTCTAAATTTAGTCTTGGTAATTTGAGTGCGGCCGCCGGCTTCTAGGCGACTCATGGCCAGCTTGAACAATCGGTAACGATAACCGCAGAATTCCCGAATGTGACAGATAAGAATGAAATTTCAGAAGCATTTAAGACTTTAATAAACGAAGCATCGCAGTATGCAAATCGGAAAAATTTTTGATATAATATAGGGGAGAAACTAGCTTGGTTTCTCCCTTATTTTTATTTGGCCAATTTATAATAAATGAGATTATTTATTTTTTAAATTTTATAGATAAATGAGAGAAAGGAGAAAGATCACATATGGCAGAGGTAGAAGCTAACAATGTGGTTATACAAGCTATTGATACGATAGTTTAGCAGCGTATTTCTGGCTTAGATTATGATAGAACAATAATTTGTACTATTGCCGATGACAGTGACTCTATTAATGGGCATTATATAGTAGATGATGGTTCTATTAGTTTTGATGCGTATTCTGAAAATTCAGGCTATGTTGTTGATGATAATGTCTATGTGACTATCCCAAAAGGCGATTTTACTTAGAAGAAACTTATTATCAGCAAGTATACAGCCGATAATAATATAGATCCAATTTCTTATAAATCGCCGTTGGCCAATATGTTTATAATTTCTAAAAATTTAGTTTAGAATATACATGATAATGGAATTGTGGCAAATGGCCGTCTTGAAAAGCGTGCTGGAGAAACGGTTGCTCCAGGTTAGTGGAGAAAGATTTGGGAATATGATTTTACCAAAGATTCAAATGCGAGTATTAGAAATAATGCGATGTTTGATTCCTTGGGAATTAAAGCAAGTTTTAAATGCGGATTAGGAACAACTTATTAGATGAAATCTGGACATTATGGATTGGTAGTTGAAATTTATTCTACGTCTAATGCAGATTCATTAATTAAGGGAGGTCAATCAACTCGAACTACTTTTGATACCTCAGAGATGTTCGGTAATCCTTATATGTTTTTAACATTCTTCCCGCAAGAAAAACTTATTAATATAGGTAACTTAGGTGATATAACTAAAATAAATATTTATTTATTTTAGAGTAGCGATTTTTATTACACTACTGAATCTGATATTGGTGAAATTGTTGATGTATTAGTTCCTTCAACAATTACTTATTTTCCAGATTTAAGCCAGACAAGGACCGCAGAAAAAGAATTAGAAGCAAATATTTTTGTTGATAATTTAGAGGTTTATTTTGGAATGAATCTAAATAGTGTTGCTGATAATACATTTTAGATTTATTCTGCTAGTTCTTCTGGATTTAATATGGAAACCGCGGAGACAAATCCTTCTTATAATGAGAAAGAAATTATTCCAGTCTGGTTTAATAAAGATGCGGCTAATAATTATCTTGGATTCTCTGATGGTATTTATAGCTATTATGATTTTTAGGATATTGATAGCTCTGAAGAACCAGTGGGAAGAGAATATGATGAACGAAAATATTTAAAGAAAGATGCTTATATAAATAGAGGGGCTAAACTAAATTAGACAGATTTGACTAATTAGGGAATCCCATCTATTCAAGAATTATTATAGATTTATTCATACGGTTAGGAAATTGATACTTATTGGAGAGAACTTTTTACATAGATGAATAATAAGATGTATAAAGTATTAATTTCCAGTAGGACAGATTTAAGAGCCAATCAAAGTACAGAACAATAGAGAAATTCTGCTGAGTTATTGGCAGATTTATTAGGTAATGTTTAGGGTCATCCTGGCAACTCTGATTATTTAGATGCTGGAAGAAACTTTTCGGAATTTATTGAAAATGAATACTGGATGACTAATGTCTTAGATATTTTAAAAGATTATGGTGATTGGTACTCTGGTGGAACATCTGTAAATCCATAGACGGCTTTATCTACTTTATATTCTCTTTATGTGGCTAGAAAAAATGAATTTGATAGATATCATGAAGCTATTGAAGATTATTTTGTATCTTTGAAAGAATAGGTAGATAAAGATATTTATGTAGTATGGGATGTATGGTATGAATCAGCTGAAAAGATCTTTACTAATTGCTATGAAATTTTTGATAAGATTTTAAATTTAATCAGTTTAAGTCCAACACCAGGAACATTAATTAATAGTTCCAGTAGTGCAAATGATAAGTATATGGATTGTATTAGTTGGCAATTATCAAGAGTAACTACTAATTTCGGATATGGAAATTTTGAAAGTTATGAAGTTGTTAGATAGAATTTTATAAATTCATATGCAAATCGTTATAGTATTTTTTGGTACAGATTTAAAGCTGGATATAAAAATGAAGAAGAGCAATTTTTAAATAGTAACTGGGAATTGATTGAAGATAAGGTTAATTGCGGTCTTCCGGCTTAGGGTAGCTACGAAGAGAGAGATGATCGTAATTTATACTGGATTAAATCTCCTGACGATTCGAATTCAACAGTTACAATTTCAGTTGGTGATAAGTCATTGCCGCAAGAATTTATACGTGCGGTTTTGGTTTATAACCATGAAGTATTTATTAGTAATACTTTAACATTTACTAATGAAAATCCTGTTGTTGATGAAACAACCGCTGATTCAGTAAAAGGATTATATATAGCTATTACTGATGAAGAATATTATACTGATAAGTTTGATGATTAGGGCAATCCTCTTCAGAAGCATGAAGATACATATAATAATAAAGAAGTTTATTAGTTATATGGAGTTACTGGGTATTTAGTAAATCAAGCTGAAAGGTATAAGAGAAGAACATTAAGAGCGCGTTTTAATGGATCTAAAAGAGGCGATGATTTTCTTGCGAAAGGTTGTACTGTTTATTGGTATATACCATTAAATGCTACAATGTTAGATGTAAAGAGAGATGAGCTTATTGATGCAGGATTTTCATATTATGATCCAGAGTATGTGCGTGGAACTGATGAATTAGAAAAACAAATTCAACAGTTAAGGGCTACTGAAGAGTCTGAAGTATGGACGGATGAAGAACTTGCCGCACACATCCAAGAATTAAAAGATAATTTTTAGAATGGAAAATATTCTATTCCTCCAACGCCATATGGCAACAATTATAAAGATGGATATATTATGGTTTGGAAAAATATATTATCTGATGATAATGGCCACGTTGATGTTTAGAGTACTGAATTTTTCTATTAGATAAAAGATTATTATGTTCCATCTTTTACAAATAATACAATTATTTGTAGAGTCGTTAAGGATGGGCAATATGTATATGAAGCAGAGCAAGCATTTACTTTTGCTTCTTTTGGAACGAATGGCACTGATTATAGTTTATGTATTGTTCCAGCTACAAATTAGGCTGCGTTAAGAGATGATAGTGCTTTAGCATTAAAAGTTGCGGTTTATGATGTAAATGGAAAAATCATGGAAGAAGAAACTAATAATATTCAAGTTAGTTGGACTTAGCGAGAAGGCGGCGCGATCTTTGGTGGCGTTGCGCCAGATATTATAGTTTCTAGAGTTCATTCTGATTAGCCTTTTGGATATAACGTTCTTAAAGCTGAAGTTGATGTAGTTATTAAAAGCTATGAGGAAATTGATAGAGATGATTCTATTTTAGTAGAAGGCATTACTACTAATAACCAATCTCGTAATAAATTGGATGAAAATGAGAACGTAAAAGAACGTGTTGTTACATTAACAGCTTTTTATCCTATTCCTTGGGCTTGTGATGATTTATATGCGGAAGGTCCTAATATCATTGTTTATGATTCATTAGGTTCTAATCCAAGTTATTATAATGGACCATACAGATTATTTTATGGTAGTACAAAAGAAAAAGCTCATTAGTTATATGAAGTTTCTAATGCGGCTTATGTGGTGGGTGCGCAAGTTAAACCTTATTGTACTGGAGAAAATACAAACCGCACAACTTTAATTAGAGAGTGTCTTCCAAAAATAAAAATCATTGAAGCTAATAATGATGCAAAAGCTCCAGCTAAAAATATGACTAATGCTTTAATGCTGTCAGTTCCTAGCTTATATCTTGAAGATAATGATTTTTATGCAAAAGCAATAATTACTGAAGTAAATGCAAATGATGAAATTGGCAAAATTTTATATGTTTAGCCAATAGTAATGATGCAAAATAGATTTTCTAGCCCAATGTTGAATAATTGGGATGGAGAGTTGACAATTGATGAAAAAAATGGTACAATACTAGCGACAATGGTAGGAGCCGGAAAGAAAGAAAAAGATAATACTTTCTCTGGCGTTTTAATGGGTGATGTAGCAGCAACTACTGAAGATACTGCGGCAGGCATGGGGACACAAGGTATCTATGGCTATAATCATGGAGAACAAGCATTCGCTTTTAAGAATGATGGTACTGGTTTTATAGGTAAGAATGGCAAGGGAAGAATTATGTTTGATGGTAATAAATCAACAATTCAAAGTATGTCATATGCTTAGACGTAGACTGGTATGAAACTTGATCTTGATGATGGCTTTATAGATATGCGTGGCGCTTATGTTGATTATGAAAATTAGTCAGATAATTGGAAGCTTGCAGCAGAAGCGCATATATTATAGGATGAAGAAAGTATTAGATATACTGTTGATCCTAATGAATTTATTCAAGGTGAAGAAGAATCTGATGAAGATTTTGAAGCTAGAAAAGAATTAGCTAAATAGGTTTTGAATAATAATGAGATCAATGGTTATGAAAATACTACAAAGTATACTCCTACTGGTAGTCAAGTAACAATTTCAACAAGAACGCCATTTTTTAAAATTGTATCACCAAGTGTTTATAATACCACAGAATCTAGTTATGATAGTGCAATTAAAAAATTCTGGGAAGATAAATTTTATGTTGAAGAAAATTCAGATTATGAGGATGAAATAATATTAGATCCAGAAGACCCAGAAAGCGAAGAGGAATTACTTCTTGCGCGAAAGAGAAGTATTACAGAATATTTAAATAATGCTTGGGATTTGCATGAACCAGCAGCTTGTCGATGTACTTATTATGGATATGTTCCTCTTGAGTATGTTGGATAGGTATTCACTGGGGAAAGCGTTATTGGTAGTGGTGGTACTGCTCCTGCAATAGCTCCTGGAACTATCGTATATAGAAAAGTTCTTTAGAATATTGTAAAATCTTTAATTTCTCCATATATGTTAATAGATTTAACAGGCTATCCAGAACCAGAAAAACTTTATAAAGAAGATAATAATGGAGAAACTGTTGAAATAGATCCAGTAGTTTTTTATGAAGGAGATTATATTAGATGCTTATATGGAACACGTAATAACGTTACATAGATAGTTGAAAAATATTATATTCCCAAAGAAGAAGCTGACTAGATGGATATTGCACACTATCCTGATGAATATCATTACAATGATGGTTGTGTTGTTGATAGTAAAAATGTTCTTGTAAGTTAGATAACTGATAGTTTTGGTTAGACATTAAATGTGGATAATTTATCCTTAGAAGATATTGTAAATAATATTTATGAAGCTTCTGTTGAGCCAGAAGATTTACAGGATTTAGCTGCATTAAAAGCTAATTGGAAATTTAAGTTTTTATCTGTTTCCGATAGAGAACAGGGAGAACATTTATATCTTAATATAATTGATAATAAAAGATTTAAAGAATCAAAAACTTTAATGAATGTTGCTACTAATGAGTATTATTTTTAGACTGATAATTATACAAAAGGTAGTTTAAATGATATTCCTTGGCCTTACGCAACAGGAAAAGGATTAAAGTTTGATTTGATGAAAGGTTCTTTGGATGCCTATAATTTTAATCTGGTTGCCGCAAATCCAAATGAAGGTAGCTATGTTAAAATTAATAGTTCTGGCAATCCATATTTTTAGGTTTCTTATAGAGGAAAAAATAGAAATAGATTAGAGACTTCAGCAGTTGATCTTATTAAGATCACTTCTGGTGATTATATTTTATAGTCTTAGAACTGGTATAATAAAGGAACTCTTGCTTAGAATTCTGGTACTAAATTTGATTTAAAGAATGGTAGATTAACTTCTTATAATTTTGATTTAGTTGCTTATGATAAGAGTAATGATTATATTGGATCTTATGTAAGATTGAGTAGTCATGGTAATCCATATTTTAGTGTTCATTATAAAGGACCTTTAAATGAAAATGAATTAGATGTATTAAAAATTAGTAGAAGCTAGTTTGTAATGCGATCTTAGGATTGGCAAGAAGAAGTAATTTCAGATGATCCCGCAGTAGCAAAGCCTGGTAAAGGCATTACTTTTGATTTATCTCAAGGCAGATTATATTCTTATAACTTTGATCTTTTGGCTAAGAATAGTTTAATTCAAGGCAATAACGCAAGATATAATGGATCTTTTGTAAAAATGAAAAGTAATGGTGAGCCATTCTTTTAGGTTCATTTAAAAGATAATGAATGGACTGAAGATCGTGCAATATTAGATGAAGATAATGGTGTTTTTGCTGAAGTAACAGTAAATGCTTTTGGAGAGCCTGCAGTATTAGGGGTTAATACAACAGTTGAAGCAGATTTAATTAAACTTACTAATTCAGAATTTATTATTCAATCTGCTAATTTTAGCGATGAACACAATAGCGGATTTAAACTTGATATAAACAAAGGTGCTTTAACAGGATATAATACAAAAATAAAATTAATTGGAGCAACCACTAATATAAGTAAAAATATTGATAATTTTTCAATAGCTAGCCATAGAATAGGAACATTGTTAATTGACCCTTCGGATGCTAATATTCCATTTTCTGTAAAATCAGCTGATGATTAGAGTGCTTTTAAAATTCATTGGGATGGATCTATTGAAGCTAATTATGGATTTATTGGTGGATGGAATATTAATAGTAATTCAATATGGACTAATGGAACAACAGCAACTAATGAACCTAATGATACTACTAGTTTTAGATTAAGCGCAGAAAATTTTTATCGTTAGATTGGTAATGGGGCTGACGACTTTTTTTGGATTGAGGATGCCGCAGATAAAATGCAATAGCTAAGAATTGCTATTGGTACTTAGTTTGGTGTTGCAGAAGATGGTACTGTATTTGCAAAAAATGGTGCCTTTGCTGGACAAATAGATGCTTTAAAAGGAACTATCGGTGGTTGGATCATTGACGATGGTGTGTTAAAAAGTTCTGGAAATGAAAATATTGTTTTGGATGGCGTTAATGGATCAATTACTGGTACTACTATTAATGTTGGCAATGGAACATTTGTAGTTAATGCTAACGGTGCATTGACATCTTCATCTATTACTGTTACTGGAGGAAGTATTAGTATTAATGGTGGAGTATTTTCTGTTGATTCTAATGGTAATTTATCTGCTAGCTCTGTTACAATTTCTGGAAGTGGAGAGGGTACGAGCTTTAATCTTAATTCATCTGGTTATTTATAGGCTTCTGGGGCATCTATTTCTGGAAATGTAAATATTTATGGTGGAAGTATTAGTATTAGTGGCAGCAATGGCAATGTTTTTGAAGTTGATTCTAATGGTAAATTAACCGCAAATTCTGCAACAATATCTGGTAAGGTTACGGCAAAGACTTTCGTTTGGGGCGATACTGATTAGACAATGTTATTATGTCAACAAATTGTTGTTTCAGATTTAACTGGTGTTAGACTTTTTGGTGATTATGCGAGATATCCAAAAGCAGACGGAATAGTAACCTCAGTTACTCCATCATATAGTGCAGCAACAGTTTATGATACCACAGGCAATGAGATAACAATTACTTATGTAGATGGAATATCTGTTGGTAAAGGGGCTGCAAATAGTTCTGCTGGTTGGAGAGATTTATTATATGGAATTTCTACATATGTTGATGGAAAAAAGACGACATATTCATATGTTGGATTGTCTGGCACGACTACACAAACTGAAAATAATTGGGCTTGGGACAGTACCACTGGAGAAAGATCTAACTAATTTTTTAATTTTAATAAAAATAGAGAAAAAGGAGAAAAAAGTTATGATGATGACTTTAACAAATAACGAAATTTATGTTTATGCAAATGCTCTTTCTGAGCAGTTTGGAAATAATAGTGATATTAAATTACCTTTAAAGGTTAACTTCTATTTACAGAAGAATATGACTGAGCTTGTTGGTCTTGCTCAGGATATTGAGAAGCAGAGAATGGAGATTGCTTCTGAGTTCGGTAAATTAAATGAAGAGTCTCAGCAGTATGAGATTCCTGATGCGAATATCAATGCCGCACAGAATAAGCTTAATGAGTTATTTAACTTAACTCAGGAAGTTAAGATTTATAAAGTAAAGCTTGATGCTTTTGGAGATATTGATCTTACTTCTGCACAGCTTCAGGCTTTATTATTTATGATTGATGAGGAAGAGGAGGACTAATCAAGATGGGGAGAAAATTATATCCTCCCTACATTGATGGAAAAGTTCCAGCATTTTGTGCATCAAATGATGGCGAAGCGGTATTAAGAGTACCGTTTCGCCATAATCGTTCAGTTGGCGCGAGCTAGTATAAAGGAATGGTATTAAAGGTTAAAACCGTTTCAACAAATGAACATAAGTTTACAATATAGGCAATACCAGGAGGAGATTCATCACCTATTAACATTGATCCTTCTGGTAATTTTTATGTAGATTTTTATTTAAATACATAGAAACCTGATGGTACTGGTACTTATTTAGAAGATTTAACCATTGGTGTTTATTATAAAGTTTAGCTTGCCTATATTGATACTGATGATGTTATTGGATATTTTTCAGATGTGGGAGTAACTAAATATACATCAAAACCAAACGTTGAAATTATTGAATTAGGTCAAAATACTGGATTAAATAATTTTTTATATAATTATACTGGTTTGTATAGTTAGGAAGGATCTGATAAAGATCTTTCTGAAAAAGAATATTCTTATCGCTTTGTTATTTTGGATGAAAATGACAATATATTTATGGATAGCGGTGAACTAGTTCATAATAGCAATAAAGATACTCTTTCTTATGAATCAACAGATTCTTTTAAATGTAATAAAGAATTAAAAACAAATAAGAAGTATAGAATTAAATATACGGTAAAAACAAATAATGGGTTAGAGATATCTAGTCCAACTTATTATTTAATGAAATAGGTTACAGTATCGCCATCCTTAAATGCTACGCTTCATGCAACAGCAGATTATTTGGATGGCTTTATTAATGTCTATTTGTAGGGTAATGATGATAAAGCCGCAAGTGGTAACTTTGTAATCGCCAGATCTAGTTCATTAGATAACTATGAGACTTGGAATGATATTTGCGAATTTACTTTGAATAAAGAAATGCCTACTCAGAGTTTGTTCAAAGACTTTACTGTTGAATAGGGTATAAGCTATTGCTATTCTTTACAGCAATTTAATTCTAAAGGATTATATTCTAATAGAATGCTGTCAGAAGTTGTAATGGCTGATTATGAAGATATGTTCCTTTATGATGGAAAGAGATAGTTAAAAATACGTTTTAATCCAAACGTATCTTCTTTTAAAAATGATATTCCTGAAAGCAAAATGGATACTATCGGAAGTAAGTATCCATTTATTTTTAGAAATGGGAATGTTAAATATAAAGAGTTTCCTATAACAGGTCTAATTTCTTACCTTGCGGATGACCAATCCTATTTTCTGGACAAAAATTTCCTAGAGCTTATTGAAGGCGAGACGACGGACCTAACCTCTGATAACGTGCGGGCAGAGCGAGTCTTTAAGTTGGAAGTAATGGAATGGCTGAGTAATGGCGAGGCTAAGTTGTTTAGATCTCCAACAGAAGGCGTATACTTAGTTAGAATATTAAATTCATCATTATCTCCAAATGCTCCAACAGGCAGAATGTTACATACGTTCAACTGTACTGCTTATGAAATCAATGAGGTAAATTATGATAATTTATTATCATATGGATTATTCTAGGCTCCTCAATTTGAAGCTTCTACAATTCAGTTATCAACATTTGATTTCTCTGAAGCTGAGAGCATGATAAATACTGAAGAAATGCCAACCAGAGCAGCTTATGAAAGTCTTGATTTTAATAATGATAAAAGATTGGATTTACCCTATGTGTATTTAGGAGAATTTAGTAAATTACCATCTGATTCAATTATTGGATTAAAATATAGCGGACTTGCGGGAGGCACTAATATGGTATTTATTACCATTGGCCGCACACAAATCTATGAGATAAATACTTTAGAGAATCCTATCATTGGTATTTATCCAATTTGGACTCCTAATTATGAGATGGTTAGTGGAAGAAGAGTTCCAAAATGGTCAGGATATTTAAACTATGGATATTATAGTGAAGCAATCACTGGAGATTTTGATAATATAGTTAAATTTGATCAAACCGATGAATTGATTTAGATCATAGGTAATCATTATAATATTCTAAAAGATGGCATTGTTTTTGATTATCTTGATGAGACTTCTGGAACATCAGTTGATATTTCTTATAATAATGTAACCACTAAAGATAATGCAAATAGTCGTCATATTTTAGGATTAGAAGATCTTAGAACTAGTGTTGGGCGTTTTTATTGGCTTAAATTTTCGGTTAGAGCAATTAGAGAGTGCTATTATAACTCTACTACTGGATATTTCTTTTTAGATGCGGGGCTTAGTAGACCGCTACCTTATGAAGATATTCTTGCTATTAATGTTTATGCAGATAAATCTTAGAATCCTGTGCGGTATTATGATGGACGTGATTTAGTGGCTCATATGGAATTAAGAGAATATGTAAATATTAATGCTAAATATGCTAATTTCTTAGATTCTGGCGTTATAAATAATGATAAATATTATTGGACTGATGATACAAAAGATTCTTGGACTAGAGATGATGAAGATGATGCTTACAAAGTTAATAGACAATATAAATTTTCTATTAATCATCAAGACAATAATATAGATTTAAAGACTATTAAAGAATATATTATAACAGATCTAGAGGATGTACGAAGTATATCCATAGGCCGCATGCTCATGTTGGATTGTTATTATTATAAAACACAAAAATATTTCTCAATAGAATATGATCCTTTACTATCAAGATATGATAATCTAAAAGTTGCAAAAGAGAATTATGAGAATAATCTAATTGCAAGATCCGATGTAATTACACAGTTTATTACTAATGAAAATACTTCTATTACAGAATCATTTTTTAATAATTATGACTTTAATCTTCTGGCAAAATATGAGGTTTATTTACATACATTGGAAGAAGCCCTTAGTGAAGAGGATATTTACCCAAGCGAGATCTCATTAGATGAAGAAGAGTTTGAAATAAATCCTTAAAAAGGAGGAATAATTTATGTTATATGATGAAAATTTTTTAAGAGAATTAGATGAGTCTCGTGAAAAAATAACCTATGCAAAAATTATTTCTCTTGACTTAGAAGAAAATCCAATAGAACAAGTGGAAGGTAGAATAACCTCTGGTTCTATAAATATTGATGGCAATAGTGCGGTTCGCCGCACATGCTCACTAACTATGGTTTCTCAAGATATGAATCTAGTAAACTATCAATGGGGATTAAATACTAAATTTAAACTTGAAATTGGTATATAGAATGTAGTATCTTATAAAGGTCATTACGATCAATATCCAGATATTATCTGGTTTAAATTAGGAACATATGTAATTACATCTATTAATATTTCAAAAGCCACAACAAGTTTTACAATGTCTATTTAGGGAAAAGATAAAATGTGTCTTTTGAATGGAGATGTTGGTGGCGTTATAAATGCTACAACAGATTTCGGCACTTATGATTTTTATGATACAGAGACAAAAATTACTGTTAACCGCAAATTAACAATTAAATAGATTTTGTGGGATGCTGTTCATGCGTATGCGAATGAACCATTTCATAATATTATTTTAAATGATTTAGATGAACTTGGTCTTGAGCTTCTGGAATATAGATATGACGTTCCTATGTATATCATTCGTGAAGCAGATTCTGATGTTTATATTATGACAACATTGGATAATAATTTTAGTATCTCTTCTGCGGAAGATGGTTCTTCAACTATTGGATCTTTAACCAGATATGATAGTTTAACTAGTTCCATGTTAGACACCAATAACGATGGTGTTAGATTTAAGATCGGAGATATTTGGTGCCGTGCGGCAAAGATCTAGTATGGAGATACCGCAGGTTATCGTACTTGCGATCTTGTATATGCTGGAGATTTAATTGCCAACATTGGAGAAACTGTAACTTCTGTATTTGATAAAATTAAAGCAATGCTTGGAGAGTTTGAATATTTTTATGATCTTGATGGAAGATTTATCTTCCAAAGAAAAAGATCTTTAATAAATACTGTTTGGACTCCACAACATAGAGACGGTGACGATAATTTATATGTTGAAGCATTAGCTTTAGCAAGTAATTATTTATATAATTTTAATGGAAGTATATTAATTAGTTCTTTTTAGAATAGTCCAAATTTAGCAAATCTTAAAAATGACTTTACTGTATGGGGTAAGAAGAAGAGTCTTTCTGGTGCGGAAATCCCTATACATATGAGATATGCTATTGATGAAAAGCCATTTAGATATGTTATGTATGATAAAGATATTGCTTTAACTACATTATCTGAAGCAGAAGTGGAAGCTATGGAAGAACTAAAAACATAGGTTACTGAGACAACAAATATCGAAACCTTATGGGAGAATTTTTAGAAAACAGAGGAAGTTTATCCTAGTACCAGCTTAGAGGACGAACCTGATTGGTGGGAAATTTTAGACTGGGCAGAGTATTATAGAATTCTGTTTAATGAATATCCTGGAATAAAAATACCTGATGACTATATGAGAACATATTGTGATTAGGCTAATAAGATAAATGCTTCAAAAATTGTATAGTGGTTTAGTGAGCAATATCCAGAAGCTGTACTTTTAAATAATCCAATGTATAATACGGATACTTGTGAAGTTTTTATTTATGAAAGAGACGGTGTAATGTCTATTAGATTCAGCCCTCACCAAACATGTTCTCATACTTATAGATGGTTTATGGATAGAGAGCTTTTTGTTAACCAAACAAATTGGCACCGTGAGGGAGATGTAGTAGTAGCTGGATAGAGTTTTCATTGGAAGTCGCAAGATGTCAATGAAACTTCATTATAGACATTAGAAACATATGAAAGAGCAAGAGGCTTAATAAGATATTATGCTTTCTGTTATAAGCCAAGAATTCCAGAAGATAGACGTAAAAGTCGTTTAGCTGAACTTGAAACGCATATTGAGAGGAAGGATCCTTGGGAAGGAAAATACGAATATGGCGTTGATTGGAGAGAGCTAATTTATAGAATGGCTAAAGATTATCGTCGTCATAATCACGAAGATAATTTTGAAAGAGTGGTTGCCGCACGTAACCATCCACTTTATCCTACTGGATTGACTGGATATGAATAGTATTATACTGATCTTGAAGGCTTCTGGAGATAGTTATATTCTTTTTATTTAACAGAAAAAGAAAAGATTACTGATACTGAATATGCTTATACGCTATATCGAGATATTGAAGATAAAACAGATGTCAATGGTGAATTATGTATTAGGGGTGTCTATAAGCCAATAGGTAGAAGAGTACCAGCATCAGCTTAGGAAAAAATTTCTTCAGTTGTTCCGATTTATGATTTAGATAAAAATGTTTATACTAAGCAAGGACATACTATCTCTAGTTCTCAAGCTGGAACTGAATATTATGTTTATTCTCCTAGTATTGGAAAATATTATTATAAAAATAATATGCTAACATATTATGAGTCTTCGACAAAAGGTTTTACTTTTGGTTCGCCGCATCTAGGTTCTTATTATTCAAATTAGGAGTTTTTTGATAATTGTTATAATGAGCAATTATATATAAGAGATGTACCGGCAATCACTTCAATCTTTGTTAGAATTGTTGAAGGCACTCATATTGGTATGTATAAATTTTTAGATTTAGTTGATTATACTACTGGTCATTTCTTTAAAAAGGTTATAGATAATGAAGCTGTGCTTGGTTATAGATATACTGATATAAATTCAGAAACTGCTCAATTAACATTAGATAACAAGGCTAGTTTATATTATTTAAGTAATATCGAAGAAATGGAAAATTATCAAGAAGAGATTAATGCTTTAGAAGAATCTATTCTTAATATAAGAGCAGCATTAGATAATGGCCTTTCTACTTATTCAGATATAAATAATAATATTTATCCTGCTACAGAAGATCTTTTAGCTGAGAAACGAGTAGCTTTAAATAATTTAAAAACTGAATTTGCTAATAGTCAATTTAATTATATTCAAGTAAGTGATTATTTTTAGAATTTATTTAATAGTGGGCAATATGTACAAATGTAGAGTTTTTGTCCTTTATTAATGGAAATGAAAAATTCTAATCCAAGTGAAGATCTTAATTTTAATAAGTTTTTTATTTATGATGATAGCGAAGAAATTTATAACTTCTCTAAATGTGTTTTACAAAATAGTTTATTGAGAAGTTTATATAAAAATGGTAATTAGTTAAATGAATAGATAGAATCATTTATTACAAGAAATAATGGTTTACGTTCAATTACTTCTAAAAAAGTTGCTATAAATTTCTATTCTGAGTATAGTGATTTTTATGAAGAAGGCCCACACAAGCATTGGAATAAAAATGTTTATGAGTCTCCGCAGTCTTTGATTTTCTGGTTTGATTTCTTACAAGGAGATAATGAATTAAGACAATATTCTGTTAAGACGGTTGGAGATAGGCCAAAAGCGGTAAATGAAACCACCGTGAAATCTATCTATTATAGAGATACTCCAAAGATCATTTTTACCACATAGGATCAATTAGAAACAGAGCGTCTTAAAACTGGATATAATTATTTTATTCTTCCTAAAAATAGTAGCTATGAGAATATGTTTAAGATTTCTGCATAGGGTATAGATGCTAAGAATAGGATTGACGAATTATTATATTAGCACTCTTATTGTACGGAAAGTGTTACGATAAGTGCGGTTCCCATTTACTATTTAGACGTGAATAGAAGAATTCATGTTTATGATGAAGAGTCTGGGGTTAATGGTGACTATGTTATTTCTAAGATTACAATTCCATTAGCATATAATGGAATGATGAATATAACCGCAACAAAAGCTCCAGAAAATTCAGTAATAGAGAGAGAGGAGTAATTTTATGGCTAGATTGGTTAAACAATTTAGATATTATGGAGAAAATAACTCTAAAAATTATCCAGATGAAGCTAATTATGCCACCCTTGCCGCAGGTAATATTTTTAATGATTATCGACCTGTTACATAGCTAGGCATTTAGGGAACTCCTGGAATTAAATTTTATATTAATAATAGCATTACTCCTATTATGATGGGAGATACTGGTATATATGAAGTTGATTTATAGGGGTTAGGTTCTATTAATTCTATAAGATTTGATAGAAATAGTTTGGCAATTATGGATGATTATAATCCTCTAATGGTAGATATTATTTACGAAGGGGGTTAAATTTATATGAGTTTTTATGGAAAAGTAACTTATTATTTAAGTGAAGCTTTTAGAACACAATAGTATTCAAATACTGGTGCTAGCAATTTTAATAATCATGTTGGAACTTATGGAGGTCCATATACATTTACTCCATTAGGAAAAAATGATGTATTATAGATTAACACTGGAAATGGATGGCTTAAATTTGGATCGTCTCAAGACCAAACAAATTAGTTATATGTTTGGCATAGATTATTGAATGAAACTCCAGCAGTTCCAGGAGAAGATACAACAACTTTGAAGGCAGAGAAGGTTGCGTCAGCACCTTCTACGACAGATTTATCTTTTGAAGATATTATTACTGTGCCGCAAATTGTTTTTGATGATGCTGGACATTTAACTTCAGAGTCTACTGTTGTTGCTTTTAAATTGCCTACAAATCCTGGAGTATTGGATTTAGATAGTATAAAAAATAGACTAGCAGCCCTTGAAGAAGCGGTTACTGGTTAGCATGGAGATTCTGGTGGAGGTTCTGGCTCAGGTGATGATGAAATTCCTTTAGATCCAGAAACCGGAGAGACTGGATAGCCTGGTTATATTGATCCAGTTGAAACTGTTGATAATCCTTTAACAAGTCGTATTGAATCTCTTGAAAGACATATCGACAGTTGGAAAATGTCTAATGATGATGGTACTAGCTTTGTCAGTTAGAATTGGCTAGAATAGAAAGGAATTGGAACAACTTTACATGAGCTTTTAGTATTATTAGGATTGGAAAATGCTGAAACTGATTAGGTAACTAATCAAACATTTTATTCTGATATAGCTGTGGCCAATGCTTTTCCTATTTATAATTCATTAGGCGTAAGACAAGTTTTGCCGGCAATTTCTACAGCATATACTAGTGCAGATAATGCGAGATTAGCATCTTCACAATTAAAAACTTGTATTCAAACAATGCTAAATACTTTTAAAAGAAAAGAAATGCTTAGTGAAGACGAATATAATCAATTATATGCGTATGTAGAAAATTAATTTTTTATATATAAGAAAGGAGAACTACTATGTCAGTAATTACACAATTGGGTAATTATGTAAAATTTTTACGTGGTACTCCTAATGCCTACAGTCAACTTACTCCAAAAGATAACGATACTTTATATTTTGTATCTGAGAAAGATGCTGATAGAGGCGTTCTTTATCTTGGTGAAAAATTAATAAGTGGTAGTCTTAGTAGTTCCACTACATTAGCTGATTTAACTGATGTTTTAATTGGTGCTGGTATAGAAGCTGGTTCTCTTTTATATTATGATGGAACACAATGGACTAATAAATCTCTTGCCGAGATTTTTGAAATTATAATTGGAGTAATGACTGGTGCCTCTAGCACTAAAGATGGCCGATCTGGTCTTGTGCCGACACCAGTCGCAGGTTAGCAAAATTTATTTTTGCGAGGAGATGCAACTTGGGCAAATCCTACAGAAGCGGTTTAGCGTCAAGTAGATATTATATCTGCTTAGGTTGGCACTTTGATCAATAATGATACTGATAAAAGTGTTAGAACCATTGCCGCAGAAGAGGTTGCTAAAGTTGTCAATGGCGCTCCAGAAGCTCTTGATACTTTAAAGGAAATAGCTGATTATATTGCTGAACATCCTGGCGCAGCGGATTTGGCAGAAAGATTAGCTGCTTTAGAGAATACTATTAATACTTCTGGAACGGGCTTAAAAGATCGTGTTACTATTTTGGAAAATGGAGTTGGAGATTTAAGAACGTTAATATCTCGTTTGCAGGATAAAGATGCTGAACATGATTAGGCGATTACTGATATCCAAACCTTTTTAGCCAATTTAAGATGGTAGCATATGGAAATTGTATAAAAGGAGGACTAAACTATGGCTTTAGATAGAGGCAGTGGAAATATTGTTCCTGTGGAAACTGGTTCTGGGCTTAGTTATGATGCTGCTCACCAACCTCATGTAAACAGTGGTGCTAATATTGGCTTTAAAGTTGGTATGTAGGCCACTGTCGATTAGATGATTGGCGCGCCAGATCAACATCCAGCAACACATGGTTCTTTTTATTTAACACAAGATACACATAGACTATATGTTGGTAATAGTGATGGTACATTATCTGCCGTTAATGAAGGCATTACTACCGTAAGTGATGTTAGCCAATTGCCTGACTTATCATAGAATCCTGCTCCATATATTGGCAGATTCTATTATATTAAAGATACTGGCGTAAATATTTTATGTGTGGCTTCTTATAATAATGGAGTTGCACAATGGGTACAATTAAACCCTGATACCTATTTAAATAAAACGACTTCTGGAGTAACTGTTTCAAATGATACTGGTGCAGATACGGCCCATGGAGTTACTGGAGCTAAAGTTACTAATGTTATCGCTGATACTGGTGGAAGAGTTCTTAGTCAGTCATGGACATTAAGAGGTTTAAAGAATATTACTGTAGAAGCAAATACCGGTACTGGATTAATTACATTATCTGTTCCAGACAGTGGTATTTATAATCAATTTTATGAATCAGTTTCAGAAGGTAATACAGTTGTCGGTGTTAAGGTATCGTTAAGATAGTATAATAGTATTGCTGAAAAAGAAGCTGATACCACAGGTACTGGTGGTACTTTAGTAAAAGAATTTATTTTGAAAAAAGGTAATGGAGGAGTTACTCCAGTTCTGACAGATGGAAATATTATTATGATGGACGGTGGCGGACTTAGATCTGGCAGAGTTTCATTAAGTGGCGGAACCGGTAATCCTACAAGTCCAATTACTTTTACATTAACTGATGGTAATAATAATAGTATTTCAACCGAGGTTACACCTACAATTACAGTTGGAAATACTCCAATAGATGTTCCAGTAACTTTAACACAAACTGCAACTCAGGGTGTTAATGGAGCCAATGAGAATAAATATACATTAAATGCTTCGTTACCAGTTTATACCAAATCTGAAGTAGATAATATCATTAGTTCAGAAAGAAGAACCGCTGATGCTATGTATTTTGCTGGTACTATTGGTACTGGTGGAACTGTTTCTAATTTAAATGCATTAATTAAATCAACTAATTTATAGATTAAGAATGGTGCTACATTTAAATTAATTACTGCTGAGCAATCAAATATTACTGAAGTTACTGCAACTACTGAAGGATTTGTTCCAAATGGAATTTCATCAAATCCTATGGAAGTTGGAGATTTAATCATCGTTACTGGTACTGAAGGAACAGATGGTTATATTACCAATTTGAATGCGGCAACCACAAAGTATACATACATTCCTTCTGGTAATGATGATGATATTTACTTCGAGCCTGATCTTGCTACTGGTAAGTATGTAAAATGGATTCAGCATCCAACAAGTAATCCTAATGCAAAGACCTATCAATTAGAATTTGATCGCAATACCACAGATAATCTTATTACTATTACCGATTCTGGTGTAACCACAAGCGGAAATACAATTAGTAAGAAGATTTCTATCGGTCATGCCACAATTGCTCAGGCTACAGCAACGGCAGATACTGGTGTAACTATGGAGCCAGGAAAGCCAACTTCAGCAACTGAGTATACTGCCGTTACAGCAGTTACTACTGATGGTTATGGACATGTTACAGGTTATACAACTAAAAAGTTAAGTCTTTTCTCAAATAAGTTAACCGCAGTTGAATCTAAGGTTGCCGCAGATAGCTCTGTGACTGGAGAAAGTGCTGTTTTAGTTTCAAGAACTTATACACAGTCTACTGGACCATTAACCGCAGGTAATTCTAACAATAATGTACGTTATAGTTCTAATACTTTAACGATTACTGCGGCTGCAGCTGGTTCTGCAACTGGTACTGCTAATACTGCAGCAGATGTTCATATTGACATGCTGTGGGGTAGCTTCTAATTTTTGGGACGGATTAAATTAAGACTAAATTTATAATTTTTAATTCTTATAGAAAAGAGAATTTCATAAAAGCGTTAGAGAGGTTCTCTCTAACGCTTTTAATTTTTATTATGATAGAAAGGAGAATTTCTTAATGAGCGAAATAACTGGAATCAAATTTGTACCTGTTATGGGTAAAGAAGATGCCATTTTGAATCATGAAAATAGTAATGGTTATCTATATGTTGCTACTGATTCTGGTAATATGTTCTTGGATGTTGATGGTGCTCGTAAAAGAATTGGTGGTTCAGGCGGCTCAGGCGGCGGTTCTTCAAGTTCTTTCGTTTGGGCTGCTGGCGATGAAGAAGCTGGTACAATCATCAAAGACACAGATGATGCAAGCGATGGCGATCCTGTATATCATTTCAGTCCTTCAGCTCTTTAGGATGGCTTAGTTCCAAATGTAGATGTTCTTATTTTGAACTCTGATGGACGATTCTTTAGAGTAACAGATAGTACCGTTGATGAAAACGGTATGTTCACTGTTGAACTAATCGCTGTAAGTGGCGGTGGCTCAGGTGGCGGTGGTGGAACCACTGTGGCAGATTTGGATTTATCCTTTTCTAATATTAGTTTACTTGGTTCAACTTATATTTATGGAAAAGATTCAGATATTATATTTACTCCCGTTTCCTTGGCCGATGAAGATGTAGAATTAAAAATAACTGCTATTGATAATACTGGAAACTCTCCGAATGTAGAGCGTTCTTTCCACGTAATGAGTGGAACGCCTTGTAAATTTAATGCAGCTTGGCTTCCTGTAAGTGAGAATATTTCTATTTAGGCATTAGTTACTTCTCAACATGCTACATATAATAGAGGAAGAGGTTTAACAAAGACGTTTTCTCCTATTAGAGTTGTGAATATGTATATTGAGAAATCTGCCAATATGGATTCTTTGGCTTTAAGAGCCTATAATGGAGAAGCTATTGTTTATTATTATCCTTATTTTACAGGATTAGGTACTGTAAGAATTAACTATTCAGTAGATGATATTGAAGGCACATCTTAGTCTATCGGAGAAGATCAATATAATCGTAAGAACTGCAATATTACCATTCCTAAACAGGGTCATGGTGTTCATTCTGTTAAATTATGGTTAAGCGTTGAGATTAATGCTCAAACATTTACAAGTTCTCCAATAGAATATGAAGTGGTTTGGGTTGATGCTAATAATGAAGAGCCTATTGTTTGGATTTAGAGCCAGCCTGGAACTATTGTACAATATGAAAATGCAGTTGTGCATTATATGATTTATTCTGCAAGAGAGGCTGCAACAGGTGGAAAGATTGAAGTTCAATTATTACAAGATGGTGTTTTATATGATACTCAAGAGGTTGCTTATAGTACAGCATCTTGGTTAAACTTGGACTTAACTTCTAAGTATGTTGTAGGTCAGAATAATTTCTCTATTGTATGCGGCGCCGCACGTAAGGATATTGAATTTACTGTTACTACTCAGGGTGCGAGAGACTTATCATTAAAGCATGCGAATGCTTTGGAATTAAACTTTACTTCTATTGGACGTTCTAGTAAGGAAATTAAAGCTAATCGTCAAGTATGGAAATCAACTGTAAATGATTATTCTGCTAGTTTATCAGGATTTAACTGGTATAATAATGGTTGGTTTGATGATGGAGATGGCTTTGGATCATATATGTCTGTTTCGAATGGTGCTTCTGTAACTATTCCATTCAAAACAATTACTATAAATAATGAAGGTATTCCTTGGACATTTGAAATTCGTTTTAGAGTTAAAAACGCAAAGAAGTTTTCAACTTTAATTACTGAAATTCCATTATATGTTTATACTGTTGATGGTGTTGATTGCAAAGAGGGCCAAGAAAAAACCTTAGAAGCTATTGAAGAATTAAAAGATGTAACTAAGCATCCAGAAAATGCTGGCAAAGAAATTGCTGTTAAATTAGATGCTGACGGCAATAAAGTAATGAATGAAAAGAATACAACTGAAAAGGTTGTTCAGACTGATAAAAACATTGCTTTTAAATATTTAAATAGTGCTGGACAGGGCTTTGTTATTGGTACACAAGAAGCATATTTTAATATTGGCGGTAAAATCGTTAATGTTAAGTATAAAGAAAATGAGATTATCAATATTTCATTTGTTTGCGATAAAGATGCTAAACAGTTATCTATCTATTTAAATGGTATTCTTTCTGGTGTTATTGATTTAACTGGTACTACTTATTTCACAATGCAGAACATTCCATTTACAATTAGTTCTGAATATTGTGATTTTGATTTATATAAATTCAGAATTTATCCTTTGGCTCTTACGATGCCAGAGATTATTCATAACTATATTGCAGATATTAAAAATATTGCAATTTATGATGAGAATGAATTAACTGAAGAAACTGATGATACAGCTTTATCTTATAGAAAGCTGTTAGAGTATAATGAAAGCCATCCTGATGCTCCTACGATGCCATATGTAGTATTTGATATGACCCAAGCGACAGGTGGTGAATTCCCGAACGAGTTGCCGCACTTTAAATCACCAAGTGGTTGGGGCGGAGTTGGATGTTCATTCACTAATCCTATTGGCGATTATTTATTAGAGCATCCATCAGCTTGGAGAGATTATGGGAATACTACTGATTATACAGAATGGGATTACTATACTCACTGCCCTAGCTATACTGCTCAAGGTATTAACTTAAACGTTCAGGGTACTTCTTCTCAGATTTATCCAAGACGTAACTTTAAGACAAAGTTTAAAGATGCTAAGGATAAATGGGTCTATACAAAAGGTCCTTTAGCTGGAAAAACCATTAATGCAAAGTATTATTTTAATGCCAATGGTTCTTATGCCCCAGAAACAGAGCAACAAGATGGTGAATCTGATGCTGATTATAAGGCAAGAACTAAAACCTTTACTAATTATAAGGTGTTAAATAAGAAATGGCATATGGATAGTGAAGAACTTGGTACTAATAAGTTCACTTGGAAGATCGACTATATGGAATCTTCTGGTTCTTATAATACTGGTTTTGCTAACTTAATGGGTTCTGGCATTTATGAAAAGCACCCTCTTGATGATTTACATATTGCTGAATTGGGTACTAACTTATAGAATAAGTATAGAACCAGTGTATACGGATTCCCAACTTTAGCTTTCCAAAAGATCTCCAATACTGAATATACTTATATTGGTAGATATAATTGCAACTTGGATAAAGGATCTAATGAATATTATGGTTTTGAGGAAGAAGTTGAACAACCTTATATCGACATCGAAGAAGAAGTTGATAATGGTGACGGAACTACTTCTACTGCGGTTACTCATCCTTTAATCGCTGATGTTGCAGAATGTTGGGAATTAAGAGATAACCAAGGATCTTGGTGCTCTTTCCGTTATCCAGCAGATATGAGAGCTAGAGGATTTGATGCTCAAATTCCTGGTACAACGCAAGAAGATGGTCCTAGAATTGAAGTTGTGCAACACTTTGAAGCACGTTATCATAAATATGCAGACCAATTTGAGTGGGGCCAAAATGTTATTTTGAATAAGACTAATAATAAAGATTTTAGCGCTGAAGTTGGTTCTGATAAAACTGCGATTTGTACATACTTAAAAGATAAATTAAAGAACCTTGAGGTTTTATTTAATTGGTTAGATAGTACAAGTCCTTACGATATTCCTGCAGGATTGGTAGCATTGCCAGCTCCTATTGAATATATGGTTTCTTCTTCTATAGTAGCTCCACCTAGTGAAAATGAAGGTGCCACTTGGCAAGCTAATGATTCAAATGGTGCGTCTATTCTTTATGAAAGAAGAAATGGTAGAATTTATGGTACTTTCTATTATGATGGAAAGGAATACCGCAGACAAAAATTCTACGCCGAATTTGATAAACACTTAGATAAGCATTATTGCGCCGTTTATTTTGTTATGACTGAATTACTTCTTTGCTACGACTCTCGTGGTAAGAATATGATGATCGCCACTTTAGGTCCTCACGAAACTGGTGGAGATTATATCTGGTATCCAATTTTCTATGATATTGATACTCAATTAGGTCTTAACAACGTTGGTGCTAAACTTTGGGATTATGATGAAGATTGCTCTGAAAATGGAACATTCTCAACCGCAAAGAGCGTATTATGGGTTAACTTCTATGATTTATTTAAGGATACTGTTTTAACTACTTACAGATCTTTAAGAGGTAATAAGTTATCCTACAGTACAATCGAAGGTGCTTATTTATGTGATCCTAATGTATTTAAGACATCTACAGCAATGAAAGGTAAGAGACCTATTATTGCTATTGGTCTTGATGAATATTATAAATACGTATTACCTAATATTAAACTTTGGAGAAATCAGGAAGGTGGTTTAATTACTGCTGATTATCTGTATGCTTGCCAAGGAGATAGAATTTTATCAAGAGAATTGTTAATTAATAACCGTTTGCTTTACATGGATTCTAAGTGGTTAGGTGGTACGTTTACTATTACTTCTGGTGGCATGGCTGGTGCAATGTTCCGTAGTACGGCTAACCATGCATCTACTACATCAGATACTTATATAGATATTGGTGGTAGTGTTGGTTCTGGATAGTCCGAAGCGGCTTATCCTGTCCCTTATTTTGATGCTACTCCTCAATATTATGTAACTCCTTATTTAAATTTCTATGTAACTACGTTTACAGATGAAAATACTTATCAAAATCCTGAACCTTATGATCCTAACAAATATCCGAATGGTATTCCTACAATTGTTTCTTCTGCGGTTGAAGATGCTTATAAGAAGACAAGAGTAGACCAACAGTTGAACTATTTTGCTGGATCAAGCTACATTTCTAGCTTAGGTGATTTAAGTACTAAGTATGCTAACCAAGTTAAGTTACAGAATATGTCCCGCTTACTTGATATTACTTTAGGTAGTGATGTTCCTGGATATAAGAATGGTGAAAATCTTAATCCATTTGAATTATATACTGGTGTTGATGATGCTACTTTGAAGCCTATTGGTGGCGCAGAAAAATCTTTGTTAAATAAGATTGTTCTTTCTAACTTGACTGAATTAAGCACTTTCTTGGATGTA
>JAEEGL014906126.1_pt1 | contig 41899 bp, 37 predicted proteins | sample 9134231 | NCBI WGS metagenome assembly JAEEGL01 (sample SAMN16246548, study PRJNA631951) | gut metagenome | biome: gut microbiome; feature: rumen; material: fiber-attached | host: Bos | place: Iran: Karaj | collected 2018-10
ATGAAGGTGACCACCTGTCTCAATCCCCTGCACACCGCCATGTCCATCTACGGCTGTATGCTCGGCTACACGCTCATCTCTGCCGAGATGGCCGACGAAGACCTGCGTCCCTTCATCCAGAAGATCGGCTATATGGAGGCGATGCCAGTGGTCACCGATCCTGGCGTGCTGAACCCCTACGAGTTCATCGGCGCCGTTATCAACCGCCGTCTGCCGAATCCCTTCATGCCCGATGCTCCCCAGCGTATCGCAATGGACACCTCACAGAAGTTGCCCATCCGTTTCGGTGAGACACTGAAGAAGTACATCGCCCGTGGCCTCGACATGTCGAACCTCGTGCTCATCCCCCTCACGCTGGCTGGCTACGCCCGTTACCTGAAGGGAATCAAGGACGACGGCACCCCCTTTGAGCCCTCTCCCGATCCCATGCTCGCAGAACTGCAGGCCATCGTCGCTCCCTTGGAGATCGGCAAGCCCGATCAGGACTGGAGCTGCCTCAAGCAACTCTACTCCCGCAAGGACGTCTTCGGTGTTGATCTCTACGAGGCTGGCCTCGGCGCTCAGATCGAGGGTTACGTGAAGGAACTCTACGCCGGCCCCGGAGCCGTCCGCAAGACCCTCCACAAATATGTCTCTGCGAGATAAATACGAAACTAACAAGAGAGAGCAGAAATGCTCTCTTTTTTTGTGCAGATAGGTTACTCCAGAATCTGATCTTATAAACTTCGGGCTGGGAGAAACCAACCAGCAGACTGGGACTTTGCAGGGAAGTTTCTGGGAGTAACAAGGCTATTCTCTCGTACCGAGCTGCCGCCCGGCATATAAAGACCCCAGGCTCGGTATATGTCGAGCCCGGGGTCTTTATATGCCGAGCCTAGGGTCGGCACCCATTTTTCAATTATAGATCGTTATAGTTCTGTACGTTGAAGGTCGAGGTGCGCATGTCGCCTGTCTCGAAACCGCGCTTCAGCCAACGCTTGCGCTGGTCGGAGGTGCCGTGGGTGAAAGACTCTGGCGTAGCACGACCCTGGGCTTTCTTCTGCAGCCAGTCGTCGCCAATGGCTTTAGCGAGTTCAAGACCTTTCTCCAAATCGCCATACTCCATCGAGTGGTTCATCTTGTCCTCATAGTGTGCCCATACGCCAGCGTAGTAGTCGGCCAGCAGCTCTAAGCGGACACTAATTTTGTTGGCACTCACCTTATCAGTAGAGTTCATAGCCTGATGAGCCTTACCAAGTGTACCCGTGAGGTTTTCCACATGGTGGCCGATCTCATGAGCAATCACATAGGCATAGGCGAAGGTGTTACCCTCGACACCGAGTTGGCGCTTCATCTGGGTGAAGAACGACAGGTCGATATACAGCTTCTGGTCGCCAGAGCAATAGAAAGGACCTACGGCTGCCGTCGCGTTACCGCAGGCTGACTGTACCTGATTAGAGAACAACACGAGTGTCGGAGGAGTATAAGTGCCTCCCATCTGTTCGAACACAGGTCCCCATACATCTTCTGTAGAAGCGAGGATTTTCTTGCAGTCGCTGGCCAGCTCCTGTTCTTCCTCGGTAAAGTTCTCTTCACCAACGGTCTCCGTTGGAGCAGTCATCTGCTGCTGGGCAGCTTGCAGACCAGCTTCAAGAGGATTGCCTCCGCTCATCCAAGCGAACAATGCTGCAACGATAATTGCGCCGATACCACCACCGGCCATTGCTTTTCCACTAATTCCTCTGCGGTCTTCCACGTTGGAACTTTCTCTTCTTCCGTCTAATCTCATAATGATTTGGTTTTAAGTTAATATTTAACGATTAATGCTAATTATCTGACAGTCATATGGAAACAACCTTGCTTCACCTCATATTTGATGTAGCAACGATCCTGTTGGCGCATGTCGCGCAGCACCTCAGAGAGTACCCACTTCAGCGTATCGTTGCGCACCATACGACGACGGGGGCCATCTGGATCCTCCACCGTCTTGTAGCGGTTATAGCAGATATCGAAAGTGGTGCCATAAAGATGACAGGAATTCTCCGTAGCATTACCATTACGCCGACGGAGTTTCACCACATCCTCCTGAGAGCGGAGCACGCTGGTAACAATGATCTTATGCAGAGGCACACCCTTTACGTAGAGACTATCGAAGAATGCCTGCCCAATATCCTGCAGCAATACGGCTGCACGAGGCACGAGATAGGGTATGCTCGAATAAAGCGGATCAACGTGGTAATAAGGGTTGGAAGCCACATAAACGAGTTCGCGTTTGCGCTTTTCGGCATCAGCACGGTCCTTAACAGGCGTGACGCCCCAACGATTGGCGGCAGTCAGCTGCAGGCCATTGGTATCTGGAAAGGCTTCATGGTAATTGGGCACGGAATGAATCTTGTGATACGACGATTTCCGTTGGGCGGCGGGCAATTTAGACTGCGCCGTCGAAGAAACGGCAGACGAGCTCGGATGGTTACGGGCTTCGGCCACCTGAGGAAAGGTCCACCGGATGCACGCAAGGAGCAAAACGACGGATATAAAACCTAATAAATATCGTTTTTTTGTTAATCTCATGAACAATTTTCCTATTTCGGGTACAAAGTTACAAACTTTTTTCGTAACTTTGCACGCAAATAGAAAAAATTGTATACAATTTGACCGAGAAACATATTGTTTTGGAGGATATAGACCCCGTGACATTCTACGGAGTTGGTAACGTACATCTACAGATGTTACGCTCTCTTTATCCTAAACTGCGGGTAGTGGCCCGCGATAATGTCATTCGGGTGCTGGGCGACGAAGAGCAGATGGCAGCCTTTGAAGATACGGCCGAGAAGATACGTCAGCACGTGCTGCGATTCAATTCCCTGAAGGACGAGGACATCCTCGATATCGTAAAGGGACGGCAGCGTGACAAGATGCCCGACGACGTGGTGTGCTATTCTATGTCGGGTCGTGCTATCAAGGCGCGCACGAAAAACCATCAGCGACTGATAGAGGCATACGAGCAGAACGACATGTTGTTTGCCGTAGGGCCAGCGGGAACAGGTAAAACCTATCTCTCCATTGCTCTGGCCGTGAAGGCGCTGAAAGAAAAGAAAGCAAAGAAGATCATCCTCTCCCGCCCTGCCGTAGAGGCTGGCGAGAAACTTGGATTCCTGCCTGGCGACATGAAGGAGAAGATTGACCCCTACCTGCAGCCGCTCTACGATGCGCTGGAGGACATGCTGCCTCAGGTGAAACTGCAGGACATGATGGAGAAGCACGTGATACAGATCGCGCCATTGGCCTTCATGCGAGGACGCACCCTGAGCGACGCCGTCGTCATCCTCGACGAGGCCCAGAACACGACTCCCGCCCAGATCCGGATGTTCCTGACCCGCATGGGATGGAACACGAAGATGATCATCACGGGCGACATGACACAGATCGACCTGCCTGCGAAGGCAAAAAGCGGACTCATCGAGGCCCTACATATATTAAATAAGGTGGAAGGCATCGGTATCGTGAATCTCGACCGTTCCGACATCGTGAGACATAAGCTCGTCACCCGCATCGTCAACGCTTACGAGGAATACGATAAGGAAGCAAAAAGTGAAGAATGAAAAAGTGAAAAGTTATAAAGATATGAAAGCATTAACAAAGACGGACTTTAAGTTCGAAGGACAGAAAAGCGTTTATCACGGCAAAGTCCGTGACGTGTACAACATCAACGACAAGCTGATGGTCATGGTGGCCACCGACCGTATCTCAGCATTCGACGTCGTACTGCCGAAGGGCATCCCCTTCAAAGGACAGGTACTGAACCAGATTGCCGCCAAGTTCCTCGATGCTACGACAGACATTTGTCCGAACTGGAAACTGGCAACCCCCGATCCCATGGTGACTATCGGACTGAAATGCGAGGGCTTCCGCGTGGAGATGATTATCCGTTCGATTCTTACAGGCTCGGCCTGGAGAGAATACAAGAACGGCTGTCGTGAGTTGTGCGGTGTGAAGCTGCCCGACGGCATGAAGGAGAACGAGCGCTTCCCAGAGCCCATCATTACCCCGACAACAAAGGCCGACGAGGGTCACGACATGAACATCTCGAAGGAGGAAATCATCGCTCAGGGTCTGGTATCGGCAGAAGACTATGCCGTGATGGAAGACTACACGCGTAAGATCTTTGCCCGCGGACAGGAGATAGCAGCCAAGCGCGGACTGATTCTCGTTGACACCAAATATGAGTTTGGCAAGCGCGACGGCAAGGTGTATCTCATCGACGAGATTCACACCCCCGACTCCAGCCGATACTTCTATGCCGATGGCTACGAGGAAAAGCTGGCCAAGGGCGAGCCTCAGCGCCAGCTCTCAAAGGAATTCGTGCGCCAGTGGCTTATCGAGCACGACTTCATGAACGAGCCCGGACAGGTGATGCCCGAGATTACCGACGAATACGCTGAGAGTGTTAGCGATCGCTATATTGAGCTCTACGAGCACATCGTGGGAGAGAAGTTCGAGCGTGAGGTCAGCAACGAAGATATCGCCACCCGCATCGAGAAGAACGTCAGCAGCTGGTTGAAAGCATTCAAGAACAAATAACTAGTAGAACTAGTAAGACTAGAAGAACTAGCATGAGTTACAGGCAGGAGGTGATAAAGCCCTATGGCGAGGGCGAGAAAGCGAAGCAGGTGGAGCAGATGTTCGACAATATCGCACCATCCTACGACAAGCTGAACCACCGTCTGTCGTGGAACATCGACAAAGGCTGGCGTAAGAAGGCCATCAGACAGTTAGCCCCCTACAAGCCCCAAGCCCTGCTCGACATCGCCACAGGTACTGGTGATTTCGCCATCCTCGCAGCAGAGATGCTCCATCCACAGAAGCTTGTGGGTGCTGATATCAGCGAAGGGATGATGGAGATCGGGCGAAAGAAAGTGCTGGAGAAGGGACTTCAAGAGATTATCTCTTTCGACAAGGAAGACTGTCTCCACCTGAGCTATCAGGACGAGACGTTCGATGCCGTCACAGCCGCCTTTGGCATCAGGAACTTCGCCGACCTCGACAGCGGCCTGCGTGAGATGTGCCGTGTTTTGAAAAAGGGAGGACACCTGAGCATCGTCGAACTGACCTCACCCGTCAGTTTCCCGATGAAGCAGCTCTTCCATATTTATAGCCACACGGTTCTGCCCGTCTACGGGCGGCTCATCTCGAAGGACACCAGCGCCTACAGCTACCTGACGAAGACCATCGAGGCCTTCCCCCAAGGAGAGCAGATGGTGGAAATCCTTCAAAAGGCCGGATTCAGCCAAGCGAGTTTCAAACGGCTGACCTTCGGCATCTGTACGATGTATTTTGCAACCAAATAGACAACGACAATGGAAAGGTATGGTTTAATCGGTTACCCCTTGGGGCATTCTTTCTCCATCAGCTACTTCAACCAAAAGTTTGCTGATGAGAAAATCAACGCCAAGTATGAGAACTATGAGATTCCCGACATCGACATGCTGCCGGAGATCCTCGACAGATTCCCAGACCTGTGTGGATTGAATGTCACTATCCCTTATAAGGAGAAAGTAATCCCATTCCTCGACTCCCTCTCGCCTGAGGCTAGGGCTATCGGAGCCGTGAACGTCATCCGCGTCACCCACGAAGGAAGCAAAACGATCCTGAAGGGATACAACAGCGACGTCATCGGCTTTACCCAGAGCATCGAACCCATGCTCGACAAGAAATGGCACAAGAAAGCACTCATCCTCGGAACTGGTGGTGCATCGAAGGCTATCTGCTATGGTTTGAAGTCCTTAGGTCTTGAACCCGTCTTCGTCAGCCGATACGAGCGTCCTAACACTATTCAATATGACAAAATCACGCCAGAGGTCATCAAGGAGTACAACGTTATCGTGAACTGTACGCCCGTAGGCATGTACCCAAAGACGGAGGAGTGCCCGTCTCTGCCCTATGAGGCAATGGACTCGCATACGATTCTCTACGACCTGATCTACAATCCAGACCAGACACTCTTCATGCGCAAAGGTGCAGAACACGGTGCCGACGTCAAGAACGGTCTAGAGATGTTGCTCCTGCAGGCTTTCGCCTCGTGGGAGTTCTGGCACGGTAAGGATAAATAGAAAAACGTTAATTATGGACAACAGATATATGATGAGAGGCGTGAGTGCAGCGAAAGAAGACGTGCACAACGCCATCAAGAACATCGACAAGGGCATTTTCCCGCAGGCTTTCTGCAAGATTATCCCTGACATCTTAGGCGGAGACCCTGAGTATTGTAACATCATGCATGCCGACGGCGCTGGCACCAAGTCGAGCCTCGCCTATATGTACTGGAAGGAGACGGGTGACCTCTCCGTGTGGAAAGGTATCGCACAGGATGCCATCGTGATGAACACCGACGACCTGCTTTGCGTAGGAGCCGTTGATAACATCCTCGTTTCCAGCACTATCGGAAGAAACAAGATGCTCGTGCCTGGTGAGGTAATCTCTGCCATCATCAACGGCACAGACGAGCTATTGGCAGAACTGCGAGAGATGGGTATCGGCATTTACCCCACAGGTGGTGAGACGGCTGATGTGGGCGATCTCGTGAGGACTATCATCGTAGACTCGACGGTAACCTGTCGCATGAAACGTTCCGACGTCATCGACAACGCGAATATCCGTCCAGGCAACGTGATTGTTGGCCTTTCTTCCACAGGTCAGGCCACTTATGAGAAGCGCTACAACGGCGGTATGGGTTCAAATGGCCTCACCTCTGCCCGTCACGATGTCTTTGCCAAGTATCTGGCAGAAAACTATCCTGAGAGCTATGACCACGCCGTACCCAACGAGCTAGTGTATAGTGGCAAATACAAACTGACGGATGCCGTTGAGGGTTCGCCCGTGGATGCCGGACAACTTGTACTCTCCCCCACCCGCACTTATGCTCCTGTCATCAAGAAACTACTCGACGAACTCCGTGCAGAGATACATGGTATGGTTCATTGCACAGGCGGAGCCCAGACGAAGGTTCTACATTTCGTCAGCGACAACTGTCGTGTGATCAAGGATAACATGTTCCCTGTGCCGCCTTTGTTCAAGGCCATCCACGAGTGTTCTGGCACAGACTGGAAGGAGATGTACCAGGTATTCAACATGGGCCATCGTATGGAGATATATGTTCGTCCGGAAATCGCCGAACAGGTTATCGCCATTTCAAAGAGCTTTAACATCGATGCCCAGATTGTCGGTCACATTGAGGAGGGCAAGAAGAGCCTCACCATTATGAGTGAGTTTGGAACCTTCGATTATTAATTGTTTATGGAGAATAACAGCATATTACAAAAACTCGACGGTCTGGAGGCCCGTTTTGAGGAGGTATCGACACTGATCACCGACCCTGACGTGATAGCCGACCAGAACCGTTTTGTGAAACTGACGAAAGAATACAAGGACCTGGGCGACATCATGGATGCCCGAAAGCGTTACATTGCTTGTCTGAACGGCATCAAGGAGGCCAAGGATATCCTTGCCAACGAGGATGATCCCGAGATGAAGGAGATGGCCCGTGAGGAACTGGCCATGAACGAAGAACTTCAACCAAAACTTGAAGAAGAAATCAAGATTGCCTTGATTCCCAAGGATCCTGAGGATGCGAAAAACGTGCAGATGGAGATCCGTGCAGGTACGGGCGGCGACGAAGCCTGTCTGTTTGCTGGTGACCTGTTTAAGATGTACAAAAGCTACTGCGATTCTAAGGGTTGGCAGTTATCCATCACAAGTGTTTCCGAAGGAGCCGTTGGAGGTTATAAAGAGATCGACTTTGCCGTTTCAGGAGCAGACGTCTATGGGACGTTGAAGTATGAATCAGGCGTTCATCGTGTACAGCGCGTGCCTGCCACAGAGACCCAGGGACGTATGCACACTTCTGCCGCGACGGTAGCCGTATTGCCTGAGGCAGATAAGTTTGAGGTACATGTGAACGAGGGTGAGATCAAGTGGGACACTTTCCGCAGCTCAGGTGCCGGTGGTCAGAATGTGAACAAGGTGGAGTCAGGCGTTCGTCTGCGCTATATGTGGAAGAACCCCAACACAGGTGAGACCGAGGAAATCCTCATCGAGTGTACGGAGACGCGCGACCAACCCAAGAACAAAGAACGTGCCCTCTCGCGTCTCTATACCTTTATATATGATAAAGAGCATCAGAAGTATATGGACGATATCGCTTCTCGTCGTAAAAGTCTGGTGTCCACAGGCGACCGTAGTGCCAAGATTCGCACCTACAATTTCCCTCAGGGCCGTGTGACAGACCATCGCATCGGCTACACCACCCACGACTTGCAGGGCTTCCTCGCAGGTGATATCCAGGCGATGATCGATGCCCTCACCGTAGCAGAGAATGCAGAGAGAATGAAAGAAACGGAACTTTAGGAAAGGTAAAAAGGTAAATAGATAAAATGACAAGACAAGAATTAATTGCACAGATCCGTGAGAAGCAGAGTTTCCTTTGTGTGGGACTCGATACGGACATCAACAAGATACCCCAGTGCATCATCGACGAGGCTAAGGAGAAAGACGGCGAAGACTATCTTTTCCGTGCCCTCTGCGAGTTTAATGCACTTATCATCGACGCCACAGCCCCCTATTGTGTGGCCTACAAACCCAACCTCGCCTTTTATGAGGCATACGGAGTCGACGGTCTGCTGGCCTTCGAAGCCACCATCGACTATCTGAAAGAGGAATACCCCGATCACTTTATCATCGCTGACGCCAAACGAGGTGATATCGGCAACACATCGAAAATGTATGCCAAGACGTTCTTTGAGGAGTACGATGTCGATGCCCTCACCGTCGCTCCTTATATGGGTGAAGACAGCGTGACACCATTCTTGGGATACGACGACAAATGGGTCATCCTTCTGGCACTGACATCGAACAAAGGGTCATACGATTTCCAATTGACGGAAGATGCCCAAGGTGAGCGACTCTTTGAGAAGGTATTAAAGACCTCCCAGCAATGGGGCAACGACGAGAATATGATGTACGTTGTTGGTGCCACTCAAGGCAAGATGTTCGAGGATATCCGCAAGGTGGCTCCGAATCACTTCCTGCTCGTGCCTGGCGTAGGTGCTCAGGGTGGCAGTCTGGAAGAAGTCTGTCGTTACGGCATGACCAAAGACTGTGGTCTCTTAGTTAACTCCAGTCGAGGCATCATCTACGCCTCCAATGGTGAAGACTTCACAGAGGTTGCAGCCCAGAAAGCTCAGGAACTACAACAACAGATGGCAACGGAATTAAAAAAGGTAGGATTATAAGTCCTGCCTTCTTTGATATATGAAAGAAGCCAAGATTATCAACGATCCCGTATTCGGATTCATCAAGATACCCCGTGGACTGCTCTACAACATCGTAGAGCATCCATTGTTTCAGCGTCTGAACCGCATTAACCAGTTAGGACTGGCCTCTGTGGTCTATCCCGGCGCACGTCACACTCGTTTCCAACACTCGCTGGGTGCCTTCCATCTGATGAGCGAGGCCATCATCTCCCTCCAGCAGAAAGGAATTTTCATCTTCGACGCAGAGGCAGAAGCCGTTCAGGCTGCCATCCTCATGCACGACATCGGCCACGGACCGTTCTCACATGTTTTGGAGAACACCATTATCCACGGCATCTCGCATGAGGACATCTCGCTGCTGATGATGGAAGAGATGAACGACTACTTCAACGGACAGCTGAACCTGGCAATCTCTGTGTTCAAGGGCGATTACCCTAAGAACTTCCTCCACCAGTTGATCTCCAGTCAACTCGACATGGACCGTCTGGACTACCTGCGTCGCGACTCATTCTATACAGGTGTGACAGAGGGTAATATCGGATCTGCCCGAATCATCAAAATGTTGAACGTGGTGAATGACACATTGGTGGTTGACCAGAAAGGCATCTACTCGTTAGAGAACTACCTCACCACCCGTAGGCTGATGTACTGGCAGGTATATCTGCATCGGACCTGTGTAGCGTACGAGAAGGTGCTGGTAAATATGCTCATCCGAGCCCAAGACCTTATTCATCAGGGGAAAGAGGTGTTCGCTACCCCAGCCCTGCACTACTTCCTGAGCAACGACGTTGACAGAGAATGGTTCATCAGCCATCCCGAAGCCTTGAGGAATTACGAAGAACTCGACGATTCAGACATCTGGAGCGCCATGAAGGTATGGAAGCACCACGATGACAAGATCCTCTCCACTTTGGCCACCGACATGCTCGATCGTAAGATCTTCAAGGTGGAGGTGCACGAGGAACCTGTCGAGGAGAAACGCATCAGGGATATACAGGAAAACATTGCCAGTCATCTGGGCATCGATGTGGCTGACGCTCATTATCTGATGAACCTCTCAACCATCTCGAAAGATATGTACAACGTGGATGATGACAGCATCGCAATTCTTTACAAAAACGGAGAAATTAAGGACATTTCCGAAGCTTCCGAATTGCTAAATGTTCAATTACTTTCTAAAAAAATAAGAAAATATTATCTTTGTTATCAACGTTTCGAATAATTTTTGCTATCTTTGCAAAATAATAAAACACTGAATATGGAATTTACAGCCAAGCAGATTGCAGAATTTGTTGGTGGCCGCGTAGAAGGAAACGAGAATGCCACCGTCCACACGTTTGCAAAGATCGAGGAAGGGACACCTGGTGCGCTCTCTTTCCTCTCGAACCCCAAATACACCCACTATCTGTACGAGACGAAATCGAGCGTTGTGCTGATTAACGAAGATGTTGAGCTGGAGAAAGCCGTTGATTGCACACTCGTACGCGTGAAAAATGCCTACGAGAGTGTCGCTCGTTTGTTGCAGCTCTATGACTCGATGAAGCCCGCCAAGAAGGGTATCGACGCCCAAGCAAGCATCTCACCCAGTGCGAAGATCGGTCAGGATGTCTTTATCGGTGCCTTTGCCGTTATCGGCGACGGTGCCGTCATTGGCGATGGCACACAGATTTATCCCCATACTGTTATCGGCGAGGGTGTGACTATCGGCTCGAAATGTGTGCTCTATCCGAACGTGACGGTATATCAGGGATGCAAATTAGGAAATAACGTTACAATCCACGCTGGCAGCGTCATTGGTGCCGACGGCTTTGGTTTCGCTCCCAACACGGAGGGATACATGAAGATTCCGCAAATCGGTATCGTGATTATCGAAGATGATGTGGAGATTGGTGCCAACACCTGCGTAGACCGTTCGACGATGGGACAGACCGTCATCCATAAGGGCGTGAAACTCGATAACCTGATTCAGGTGGCCCACAACTGTGAGATTGGCGAGAATACTGTTATGTCGGCTCAGGTAGGAATGGCTGGCTCGACCAAGATTGGTGCATGGTGCATGGTTGGCGGACAGGCTGGTTTCTCTGGTCACATTAAGATTGCAGACAAGACCTTCATTGGTGCCCAGGCTGGTGTCATCAGCAACACAAAGAGCGGGCAGCAACTCATCGGTGCACCTGCCGTTGATCCTAAGGTCTTCTTCAAGGCACGTGCCCTTGATGCCAAGCTACCCGACATGTACAAGCAGATTGCTGCTCTGCAGAGAGAGGTGGAAGAATTGAAGAAAAGGTAAAAACGAAATATATGAAGCAAAAGACACTTAAAGGCAGTTTCTCTTTGTTCGGAAAGGGACTGCATACAGGACTGAACTTGACTGTAACATTCAACCCGGCACCAGAGAACACTGGTTATAAAATCCAGCGTATCGACCTGGAAGGCGAGCCTATCATCGACGCCATTGCAGAGAATGTAGTCGACACGCAACGTGGTACCGTACTCGGTAAGGGCAATGCCAGAATATCAACAGTGGAGCACGGACTCTCGGCACTCTATGCTTTAGGTATCGACAATTGTATGATACAGGTAAACGGCCCCGAGTTCCCGATTCTCGACGGCTCGGCCATTAAGTACGTGGAGAAGATTAAAGAAATCGGTGTTGAAGAGCAGAATGCCCCCAAAGACTACTACGTGATCCGTAAGAAGATCGAGGTGAAGGACGATAACACAGGTTCGTGCATCACCATCCTGCCCGACGAGGACTTCTCGATCACAGCCATGTGCTCATTTGAGTCGAAGTTCATCAGCTCGCAGTTTGCCACACTCGACGACCCGAGGAAATACACCGAGGAGATTGCCTCAGCACGTACGTTCGTCTTTGTGCGCGACATCGAGCCGTTGCTGCAGGCAAACCTCATCAAGGGCGGTGACCTCGACAATGCCATCGTGATCTACGAGCGCCAGACCACTCAGGAGCGCCTCGACATGCTGGCCGATATGCTGCATGTGGAGCATCGCGACGCCACCGACCTGGGTTATATCCAGCACAAGCCACTGCAGTGGGACAATGAGTGTACGCGTCACAAACTGCTCGACATTATTGGCGATATGGCTCTCATCGGCAAGCCCATCAAGGGTCGTATCATCGCCACCCGTCCCGGCCACACCATCAACAACAAGTTCGCCCGTCTTATGCGTAAAGAGATCCGCAAGCATGAGGTGCAGGCACCTTTCTATGATCCCAATGAGGAGCCCGTGATGGACGTGAACCGCATCCGTGAACTGCTGCCCCACCGTTATCCGATGCAGCTGGTAGACAAGGTGATCTCGCTGGGTGCCAACACCATCGTAGGTATCAAGAATATCACCTCGAACGAGCCATTCTTCCAGGGGCATTTCCCCCAGGAGCCCGTCATGCCGGGTGTGCTGCAGATTGAGGCGATGGCACAGTGTGGCGGCTTGCTGGTACTCAACACACTCGACGATCCCAGCAAATGGAGCACTTACTTCATGAAGATCGACGACGTGAAGTTCCGTCAGAAGGTGGTGCCTGGCGACACGCTCATCTTCAAGGTTGACCTTCTGGCACCCGTCCGTCACGGTATCTCTTCGATGAAGGGCTACATCTTCGTTGGCGACCACGTGGTGGCCGAAGCAACATTCACTGCACAAATCGTTAAGAACAAGTAATATGGCAAATCAGATACATCCACTGGCAGTTATCGACCATGAGGCCAAGATTGGCGACGGCAACATTATCGGTCCGTTCTGCGTGATTGACAAAAATGTCATCATCGGCGACAACAACAAGTTCCTGAATAATGTGACCATTCATTATGGCGCTCGCATCGGCAACAACAACGAGTTCTTCCCAGGCGCCTCGATCTCCACCAAGCCCCAGGACCTGAAGTTCCAGGGTGAGGAAACAACCTGTGAGATTGGCGACAACAACTCTATCCGAGAGAATGTGACCATCAGTCGTGGCACAGCCTCAAAGGGTAAGACCGTCGTTGGCAATGGCAATCTGTTGATGGAGAACATGCATGTGGCTCACGACTGTGTGATCGGCAACGGCTGCATCATCGGCAACTCGACGAAGTTTGCCGGCGAGGTGGTAGTCGATGACTTCGCCATCATCAGCGCCACCTGTCTGTTCCACCAGTTCTGTAAGGTGGGCAGCTACATCATGTTCCAGGGTGGTTCGCGCACCTCACAGGACATCCCGCCCTACGTCATCGCAGGCAAGGAGCCTGTACGCTATGCTGGTGTGAACCTTGTTGGTCTGCGTCGCAGAGGCTTCCCCCGTGAGACCATCGAGGCCATCCACGAGGCATATCGCATCATCTACTCGCAGGGTGTTCTGAAAGATGGTGTGGCGATGGCCCGCGAACAGTTCCCCGACTCGAAGGAAGTGGAGTATATCTGTTCGTTCATCGAGAACTCCAAGCGTGGCGTCATCCGATAGTTTACGGTTTACAGTTTACTGTTTACGGATAAAACACTCATCGTATTAACCGGACCCACCGCCGTCGGAAAGACTGCCGTCAGTCTGGATATTGCCAAGCACTTTGGCATCCCCGTCATCAATGCAGACTCGCGACAGATATTCAAGGAGCTGCGCATCGGCACAGCCCGTCCCACGGAGGCAGAGATGCAAGAGGTGAAGCACTATTTTGTGGGCACGCTTGCCATCGAGGACTATTACAGCGCATCGCTCTACGAGCAAGAGGTGCTTGAACTGTTGGATAAGGAGTTTCAATCTCACGACTACGCCCTGCTCTCTGGTGGCAGCATGATGTATATCGATGCCGTATGCGACGGCATTGACGACATCCCCACCATCGATGACCAGACACGTGAGACCATGAAGAGACGACTGAAGGAAGAAGGCCTTGAGGCACTCGTTGAGGAGTTGAAAAGGCTCGACCCAGAATACTACGAGATCGTTGACCGCCAGAACCCCCGTCGTGTGGTTCACGCCCTCGAGATCTGCGTGATGACTGGCCAGACCTACACCTCGTTCCGCAAGCGTAGCACGAAAGAGCGTCCCTTCCACATCCTGAAGATCGGCCTCGACCGACCGCGAGAAGAGCTCTACCAGCGTATCAATGCACGAGTGGATAAGATGATGGAAGAAGGGCTGTTGGAAGAAGCCCGCCAGATGTATCCGAAGAAGGAACTGAACGCCCTGAACACCGTAGGATACAAGGAGCTGTTCGACTACCTCGACGGGCGCTGGCCGCTGGAAGAGGCAGTGGAGCGCATCAAAGGCAACACCCGTCGCTACGCCCGCAAACAACTCACTTGGTACAAGAAAGACGAACAGATCAGATGGTTTCACCCAGATGATAAACAAGCAATAATGAACTACATATCTCAAGACTATGAGTAACGAATCAACGAACATGATAACCCGCTCGCTGCAGTGGTGCCGACAGAAAACAGCTGCCGCCTGGCAATGGTACAAGCATCTCTACAAAGGTCGCCCGTGGTATATAAAGGTACTGTCATTTGTCATTTCTGTCATCGTCGCCTTCTTCCTCTACCTGGGTGCTGTAGACATCAACTTCCTCTGGCTCTTCGGCAAATCGCCCTCGATGTCGACGATCAAGAACAAACGTCCAGCCGAGGCCTCGATCATGTATAGCATCGACGGCAAGCAGATGGGAAAGTTCTTCAGCGAGAACCGCACCCCCGTGACCTACGAGGAAGTGAACCCCGTGTTCTGGCAGGCACTCATCTCTACTGAGGATGAACGTTTCTATCGCCACCACGGCATCGACTACACCGCCTTTGCCGCAGTGCTGAAAGAGTATATCCTGCATCACGACGCCCGTGGGGCCTCGACCATCACGCAGCAGCTGGCGAAGAACCTCTTCCGCACACGCTCAGAATACTCCACTGGTCTGCTGGGCAATATCCCTGGGCTGAAGATGCTCATCATGAAGAGCAAGGAGTGGATCACGGCCTATAAGCTGGAGTTCTTCTTCACGAAGAACGAGATCCTGACACAGTATGCCAACACCGTCGACTTCGGCTCCAACGCCTTCGGCATCAAGACAGCCTGCAAGACCTACTTCGGCTGCGCGCCCAAGGACCTGACGCCAGAGAATGCCGCCATCCTCGTTGGCATGCTCAAGGCCACCACCTATTATAATCCGCTCATCAATCCAGAGAACTCGCTCAAGCGGCGTAACATCGTGCTCGATCTCATGCGCCAGCACGGACACCTCTCAGAGGCCGTGTGCGACTCGCTGAAACAGCTCGACATCAAGCTCGACTACAGCGTGGAGTCGGCCTACGACGGCGACGCCAATTACTTCCGCGAGGCTGTGTCGGACTATCTGAAAGACTGGTGCGAGGACTATTTCGACAACCGCAACGCCCTCTATACCGAAGGTCTCAAGATCTACACTACCCTCGACTCGCGCATGCAGCAGTATGCCGAGGAGGCAGCCCACAAGCAGATGAAAGAGGTGCAGCAGACGTTCAACCAACACTGGGGCTCGACGAACCCCTGGCAGGACGAGCGCCACATTGAGATCAAGAACTTCATCGAGGATATCGCCAAGCGGCAGCCCGTGTACAAATACCTCTCGAAGAAATACGACGGCAACGAAGACTCCATCCGCTACTACCTGAACCAGCCCCACCCCGTGAAGGTGTTCGACTACGATAAAGGTCAGGTGGTGAAGGAGCTGTCAACGATGGACTCCATCCGCTACATGGTGCGCTTCATGCACTGCGGCTTCGTGGCGATGGAACCCCAGACGGGCCACGTGAAAGCCTGGGTGGGCGACATCGACTTCCACTCGTGGAAATACGACAAGGTGAAAGCCCAGCGCCAGCCTGGCTCCACGTTCAAGCTCTTCGTCTACACCGAGGCGATGAACCAAGGCATCTCGCCCTGCGACACCCGCAAGGACGAGTACTTCGCCATGAAGGTGATCCAGAACGGCAAGGAGATGACGTGGGCGCCACACAATGCCGACGGCCATTTCTCGAACGCGCTCATCACCCTGAAGCACGCCTTCGCCATGAGTGTCAATTCGGTGGCCGTCAGACTCGGTCAAGAGTGTGGCATCCAGAACATCGTGAACACGGCCCACAACATGGGCATCAAGTCGAAACTCGACCCTACGCCCTCGCTCACCTTAGGTGCCAGCGATGTGAACCTGTTGGAGATGGTCAACGCCTACTGTACCCCCGTGAACGACGGCAAGCAGATAGACCCAGTGCTCGTAGCCAGGATTGAAGACCGCGACGGCAACGTGATCTACCAGGCTCCGACGCAGACCAAGCAGGCCATCCCCTATCGCTCCGCCTTCCTTGTGCAGCAGTTGCTGAAAGGAGGCATGAGCGGCACCAGCTCGAGACTGATGGGATTCGTGGGTTACGACAAGGCAGCCGACACCGACTTCGGTGGCAAGACGGGCACCTCGAACAACCACTCCGACGCCTGGTTCATCGGCACCACGCCTAAGCTGGTGGTGGGAGCCTGGGTGGGAGGCGAATACCGTTCCATCCACTTCCGCACGGGTATGCTCGGACAAGGCAACCGCACGGCACTGCCCATCTGCGGCTACTTCCTCGGATCGGTGCTCAACGACCCTGCCTTCAAACAATATCGCGTCAAGTTCAGCGACCCGCATCATGATGCCGACCTCTATCAGACGGAATACGACTGCGGCGGCTACTACAGCGAACCAGCCGACTCCGACTCCATCGGCGTTGACTCGCTCGATATTGACGAAATCGGCGAATACATAGAGTACGACGAATACGGCAATCCCCTGCCCTCGTATGAAGACACCAACGATAGCGAGGCCCAGCCCGAACCCGCTGAATCGGAGAACGCAGAGGCCACAAAGGAGGAATAAATGACACTGTCATTTGTCAGAATTGTCAGAAAAGCCATCAGATGGAATCGTTAGACCTCGACAACAAGGAGTGGCAAGATGCCCTGCAGATCGTGAACTACACGCGTCGCTCGCTCTTCCTCACGGGAAAGGCCGGCACGGGTAAGAGCACCTTCCTGCGCTATGTGTCGAAGCACACGAAGAAGAAACACGTGATCCTCGCACCTACGGGTATCGCCGCCATCAATGCAGGAGGCTCCACGCTCCACAGCTTCTTCCGACTGCCCTTCCATCCGCTGCTGCCCAACGACTCGCGCTACGACCGCCGTCACCTCAAGGAGACGCTGAAATACACAGGCGCCCAACGCAAGCTGATACGTGAGGTGGAGCTCATCATCATCGACGAGATATCAATGGTACGGGCAGACATCATCGACTTCATCGACAAGTTGCTGCGCGTATACACCCGCAATCCTGAACCCTTCGGAGGCAAGCAGTTGCTACTCGTGGGCGACATCTTCCAGCTCGAACCCGTGCTCAAAGACGATGAGCGCCAACTCCTGCAGCCCTTCTACCCCTCGCCCTACTTCTTCAACGCGAAGGTGTGGCAGCAGATGCCCGTCGTCAGCATCGAACTGCGAAAAGTCTATCGTCAGTCCGACCCAACGTTCGTGGCCATCCTCGACCGCATCCGCAACAACACAGCCACCTCGGCCGATCTCGCTGCGCTCAACTCAAGAGTGGAAAATGGAAAGAGGAAAGAGGAAGGAGAAATGACCATCACCCTCGCCACTCGCCGCGATACCGTCGACTACATCAACGAGCAGCACCTCGCAGACCTCGACGGCTCGCCATCCGTCTTCTTCGGAACCATCAAGGGCGACTTCCCTGAGACCTCGCTCCCCACACCCATGGAGCTGCAGCTGAAGCCAGGCGCGCAGGTCATCTTCATCAAGAACGACAAGGACAAGCGCTGGGTGAACGGCACGCTGGGCACCATCGAATACATCGACGAAGAAGAAGGCATCATAGGCATCATCAACGAGCAGGGACAGGAGTTCGACGTTGAGCGCGAGGTGTGGGAGAACATGCGCTACACGTTCAACGAGAAAGAGCAGAAAATCGAGGAAGAACTGCTGGGCACCTACACCCAGTTCCCCATCCGACTGGCGTGGGCCATCACCATACACAAGAGCCAGGGACTGACATTCTCGCAGGTCAGCATCGACTTCGGAGGCGGAGGCGCCTTCGCTGGCGGACAGACCTACGTCGCCCTCTCGCGATGCACCTCGCTCGAAGGCATCACCCTCAAGGAGCCCATCCGTCAGAGCGACGTCTTCGTGCGCGCTGAGGTCGTTCAATTCGCCAGCCGATACAACGACGCCACGCTCATCGCACAGGCCATGCAGGAAGGTAAGGCCGACCGCGAATACCACGATGCCGCGATGGCCTTCGACCGAGGCGACTTCGAGGCCTTCCTCGACAACTTCTTCCGAGCCATCCACTCACGCTACGACATCGAGAAACCCCACGTGCGCCGTCTCATCCGACGCAAGCTGGAAATCATCAACCGCCAACGTCGAGCCATCTCGGAACTACAGGAAAAGCACACCTCAGAAATACAAGCCCTGCAAGCCCAGCTCAACACGAAGAACGAACAACTGAAGCGCCTGGCCGCTGAATACACCATCATGGGACGCGAATGCGAGCACGAACACATGACCGAAGCCGCCATCCGCAACTACGAAAAAGCCCTCGAGCTCTACCCCGATGCCGCCGACGCCCGCCGCCGCCTCAAGAAGCTACAAAAGAAATCGTAAAAATTATTCATTATCAATCACTATTACGCTATTCGCCTGACTATCAGATGGATAGCAGCGGCAGATGAAGGGCTAAGGAAAACCGAGGTTTCAAGTAAGGAAAGTCTAAGTTTGGGCTATGGAAAGTCCTATTTTCATGACTGGTTCGGCAAAAGCGACTCGATGCTGCGATAACACGTAAAATATTTTCGCACAAAACAGCATTTGGTAACGATATCAGTTGTAGGGCATATGAGGACAGAAAGTTCGGATGTTCGGGAGTTCGGGAGTTCGGAATTTGTATATACCTATATATATATTTAATAATTTTTTATTATTTATAGTCAAATCCCGAACTTCCGAACTTCCGAACTTCCGAACTCCTAAACTTTTATGGCCTCGGCCTTATTGGAATGAGATAAAAGCACAAGCTTTCCGACGTAATTTTCAGAGTTTAGTTTGCATATTTCGGAGAATTGTCGTACCTTTGCAGCCGAATTAAAGAAAGTATAGACTTTAACGATATGTTACGTATTGCAGTACAATCTAAAGGACGGCTGTTTGAAGACACGATGAACCTGTTGTCGGAGGCCGATATCAAGGTGAGCGCCTCTAAGAGGACGCTGTTGGTACAGTCGTCGAATTTCCCGTTGGAGGTGCTTTACCTCCGTGATGATGATATTCCACAAAGTGTGGCCTCGGGCGTTGCCGACATCGGCGTGGTTGGTGAAAACGAGTTTGTGGAGCGTGGCGAAGACGCAGAGATTGTGTCAAGGCTCGGATTCTCGAAGTGCCGCCTGTCGCTGGCCATCCCTAAGGAGATCGACTATAAGGGTGTGGCCTGGTTCGAAGGCAAAAAGATTGCTACCTCCTACCCCGCCATCCTGAAGCAGTTTCTCGACAAGCACGGCATCAAGGCTGAAATCCACGTGATTACGGGTTCGGTAGAGATCAGTCCGGGCATCGGTTTGGCCGATGGTATCTTCGACATTGTGTCCTCTGGCTCGACGCTCGTGAGCAACAATCTGCGCGAGGTGGAAGTGGTGATGCAGAGCGAGGCCTTGCTCATCGGCAACAAGCAGTTAAGCGAGGAGAAGCGCCAGATTCTGGAGCAGATGCTCTTCCGTTTCAAGGCCGTGAAGGATGCCGAGGATAAGAAATATGTACGCATGAACGCGCCCAAAGCCCGTTTGCAGGAGATTATCGACGTGCTTCCTGGCTTGAAGAGCCCGACTATCATCCCATTGGCCGACGACGAATGGTGCTCTGTTCACACGGTACTCGACCAGAAACAATTCTGGGAGATTATCGGCAAGCTGAAAGAGATGGGTGCTCAGGGCATTCTGGTTACACCGATTGAAAAAATGATCCTTTAAAAGGTCAAAAAGTAAAAGGTTAAATAAGGTAAGAAGGTGAATATAATAAGGTATCCGGAGAAGAAGGACTGGGCGAAGATTGTGGAGCGCCCCCATCTTGACGTGTCAAAGCTGAATGACATGGTGGCTGCTGTGCTAGCCGATATCAAGAGACGTGGCGACGATGCCGTGAAAGGCTATGAACTGAAGTTCGACCACGTGGACCTGCCAACCCTCGCTGTCAGTGAGGCAGAGATGGAAGAGGCAGAGCGTCTGGTCGGTGCTGAGCTGAAAGCCGCCATCCAACTGGCTCACTATAACATCCACGCCTTCCATGAGGCCCAACAGTTCAATGGCAAGAAAGTGGAGACACAGCCCGGCGTCACCTGCTGGCAGAAAAGTATAGCCATCGAGAAAGTAGGACTCTATATCCCCGGTGGTACCGCTCCCCTCTTCTCTACCGTATTGATGCTCGCCACACCAGCCAAGATTGCCGGTTGTAGCGAAATCGTGCTCTGCACGCCTCCAGGTCGTGACGGGAAGGTGAATCCCGCCATCCTTGTGGCTGCCCGTATTGCCGGCGTGAGCAAGATATTCAAGGCCGGTGGTGTACAGGCTATCGGAGCGATGGCTTACGGCACAGAGAGCGTTCCTAAGGTGTATAAGATCTTCGGTCCCGGCAACCAGTACGTGATGGCCGCCAAACAACAGGTGAGCCTGCACGATGTGGCTATCGACATGCCCGCAGGTCCCTCGGAGGTCTGTGTGATTGCTGACGAGAAGGCCAATATCGAGTTTGTGGCTGCCGACCTCCTTTCGCAAGCCGAACACGGTATCGACTCACAAGTGCTGCTCATCACCACCTCGGAACAGGTAATCCTCGATGTCCAGGCAGAGGTGAACCGTCAGCTGGAGCTGCTGCCCCGCAAGGAGATGGCCATGAAAGCGCTGGAGAACAGTACACTTGTGCTCGTGAAAGACAAGAAGGAGGCCATCGCCCTCTCAAATGCCTACGCACCTGAGCACTTGATCATCCAGACGAAGGACTACGAGAAGCTCGCCAATCAGGTAGTCAATGCCGGTAGCGTGTTCCTCGGAGAATATGCCTGTGAGAGTGCAGGCGACTATGCCAGCGGCACAAACCACACGTTACCCACTCATGGCTATGCCACAGCCTATAACGGTGTAAACCTCGACAGCTATTGTCGGAAGGTAACTTTCCAGCATCTGACGGCAGAAGGTATCCAGAGTATCGGTCACGCCGTAGAACTGATGGCCGAGGCCGAACAGCTGGATGCTCACAAGAACGCCATGAGCGTTCGTATTCGCTCAATTGATAAACGATAACTCATGAAGTCATTACAAGAATTAACAAGGCCGAATATCTGGTCGCTGGCACCATATTCTTCTGCAAGGAACGAGTATGCCGGCAGAGAGGCCAGAGTGTTTCTCGATGCGAACGAGAACCCCTATAACCAACCGTTCAACCGCTACCCCGATCCGCTGCAGTTTGAGTTGAAAGACGTCCTCTCAAAGGTAAAGGGTGTACCTGCCGAGAACATCTTCCTCGGCAACGGCAGCGACGAAGCCATCGACCTGCCCTACCGTTGTTTCTGTGAGCCAGGCAAGGATAATGTAGTCGCCATTGAGCCCACCTATGGCATGTATAAAGTCTGCGCCGACATCAACAACGTGGAGTATCGCCCAGTGTTACTAGACGAACACTTCCAGATCACAGCCGACCGTTTGCTGGCAGCCACCGATGCCCACACGAAAATCATCTGGCTCTGCACACCTAACAATCCCACAGGCAACTGTCTGAAGCGCGAAGAGGTGGTCAAGGTGATTGAACAGTTCGAGGGGCTGGTCATCGTCGATGAGGCTTATAGCGACTTCTCTTCACAGCCAACCTTCCGTTCAGAGTTGTCGAAGTATCCCAACCTCATCGTACTGAACACGATGTCGAAAGCGTGGGGCTGTGCGGCTATCCGTCTGGGAATGGCATTTGCCTCAAAGGATATTATCGGTCTCTTCAACAAAGTGAAGTATCCCTATAACGTGAACCTGCTCACCCAACAGCAGGCCCTCGAAGCCTTAAAAGACCCCTTCGAGGTGGATAATTGGGTAAAGGTTCTGTTACAGGAACGTAGCCGGATGGCCGATGCCTTCGAGTTGCTGCCCATCTGTAAAAAAGTGTATCCCACGGATGCGAACTTCTTCCTTGCCCGCATGACCGATGCTCCAAAGATCTACGACTATTTGGTAGACAAGGGCATCATCGTCCGCAACCGTCATCGGGTGCAGCTTTGTGAAAACTGCCTGCGCATCACCATCGGCACAAAAACGGAGAACAGCGAACTCATCGCTGCCCTCCGACAATTTCCAGTATAACAAAAAGCCCTTCCGATTGGAAGGGTTTTTCTTTAGTCAGCCTTACGAGCCATTTTCTCTGCACGCTGCTGAGCCTTTTGGGCTTTCTGCTGAGCTTTGACAGCTTTAGCCTGAGCCTCGGGCGTTCCTTCACGGGCAGCCTTGTCGCTGGCCTCTTGAGCACGTTTCATAGCCTTTTCAGCATCCTTCTGAGCCTTCTCGGCATCCTTCTTGGCCTTCTTGCGCTTCTCGGCTTCCTTCTGGGCTTTCTTAGCCTTTTTCTCTGCCTTCTCCTGAGCTTTCTGTGCCTTACGAGCCTCTTTCTCAGCCTTCTGCTGGGCAGCAAGAGCTGCGGGGTCTACCTGAGTGGCAGGTGTGGTAATCACATCCTGTGCCTGAACTTTACTAATGGGCAGCATACCAGCCATCAAAGCCAGTGATACCGTTAAAACAAGCTTCTTCATAAGTCTTTTTCTTTTTTTATTAGCGTTACTATTATTTACCTTTGACTGATGCAAAATTACAACAAATAATTGAAACGACAACGATTATTGCAATTTTTAACGCATCACATTATCAATAGGGTGCTTGCCTCACGGCAAACACCCCATTACTAAACTAAACAAATACTCATATTAATCATCTTATCATCGCTATTGTGCTTTCTTACAACTGCCGCACTCCCCTTTACAACCGGTCTTACGTTCACAATATCTCTCACATTGTGCACATAGGTCGTAACCGAGCATTGTACCCAGAATAAAATCCTCTTCTGGCGTGAGTTGGTTGAGTGGACGGGTGACAATCAGCTGGATAGCGTTGAGACATTCCCTACGACCGAAATAGAAGTTGACGTTGTTCTTCCCGGCAGGCTGCATCACATAATCGATATTCTGTCGGCTGAGACGCTGAGCAACAAAGGGTTCATACTCTTTCGAGCACGTGAATAGAACCATTTGGCGCACACCTTTCTGGTATTCGTAGATGTGGTTCATGAGAACTTTCAATTCTACTGGGGTTATGGGGATCTGTCTCATACGCGCGATATATTAAAGGTTTGGAGAAATCTCGGCTACCCACGCATCGATGCGGGCATCGGTCTTATCATCTTCATTCACATCGTCGAGAGGAAGGCCCACAAACTTGCCGTCAACAATGGCCTCAGAATCGTCGAAAGTATAGCCATCGGTACTGACAGCACCCACAAAACGGGCACCACTCTCCTTGATTCCATTATAAAGTTCTCCGATGCCGCCCACGAAGGTGTCGCTATACGATTCACAGTCACCACAGCCGAAGAGGGCGATGGTCTTGTCAGCTAGATTAGCACTTTGCAGCACTCGCAGACCGTCATACCAGTCGTCCTGCAACTCTCCAGCACCCCACGTTGAAGTACCGAGAATCAGGTTCTGATTATTCTCGACGACCTCAGCAGTCATATCCTGTACATTGATGGCCTCGCAGCCAAGCTTCTGGGCTATCTTCTCTGCGATAGCCTCGCACGTTCCTGTAGAGGAACCGTAAACTACAATTGTTGCGTTCATTTCTATATAATTTTAAATGGCTAAAAATTCTGGGTGCAAAGGTACGGCGTTTCTGAAAACTGTGCAATACTCAAAAGTTGGGCATTTCTTTACAATCTCTTTAAGAAGGTTTTCAAAACTGATTAATCATAAGTAGGTAATAACTCATAAATGATTATAAAAAAAGCAACTATCATAATGATTTTAATGAGAATCTTCGTATCTTTGTCCACAAGTTGGCGAAGACATCATAAAACTAAAAAAGCAAGAATGGGAAATAATGGATTATTGCGTGTCGGAATCATCGGCACAGGATGGATTGCCGAGAAGGCGGCCATCACATTAAACGGGCTTAAAGACTGCGAGGCCTACGCTGTGGGTTCGCGTACATTGGAGAAGGCTGAAGCTTTTGCCGACAAGTGGAAGATTGCTCAAGCTTACGGCTCGTATAATGATCTGATTGCCGATCCCAATGTCGACCTCATTTATATCGGCACGCCCCATTCACATCATTTCGACGTGACGCGTGAGGCGCTGCTGGTAGGTAAGCCTTGTCTGGTGGAGAAAGCCTTCATGGCCAATCATAGGCAGGCTGCAGAGATTGTGGAGTTGGCTCATGAGCGAAAGGTATTCCTCGCCGAAGCCATCTGGACGCGTTACCAGCCTGTGGTCAGCATGGTGCGAGACCTCATCAGCAGCGGACGAATCGGCACACCACGACTCGTCACAGCCACGTTGGGCTACTCGATGGGCGACAAACCCCGCATCATGCGTCCAGACCTCTGTGGCGGTGCCCTACTCGACCTCGGTGTCTATGCCCTCAACTTTGTTAGGATGTTCTTTCCTGCCGATATCGTCAGTATCGATAGCCAATGTGTGAAATCAAAGACAGGCATGGATCTCACTAACGCCATCACCATCGTTCTTAAGGACGGTATTCTTGCCAATGTGCAGTCGAGTGCAGCCTGCGTGGGTGATAATATCGGCGTCATTGCCGGTACAGAGGGAAATCTGATTATCGACAACATCAACAATCCACAGACCATCACCGTGAACGGTCCAGACCGCACTTACATCGAAACCATACGGGTGCCACAACAGATTACAGGCTACGAGTATCAGTTCCTGGCTTGTCGTAAAGCCCTCATGGAAGGTCTCCTGGAGCCTCGCGAGATGCCGCATAAAGAAACCCTCTACATCATGCAACTCATGGACGGTCTGCGCCAGGAATGGGGTGTACGCTATCCGATGGATGAATAAACTACCAAAGACTATGAAGATATTAATAATCGGTGGAACAGGCACGATCAGTAGTGCCATCACAAGACAACTTGCAGCCAGCAGTCATGAGCTCTGGCTGGTGAATCGTGGTAACAGAAACAACGAGATCCCGCAGAACGTTCGTTTGGTAACGGGTGACATCAACAATCACCCAGACGAGGTGGTCGCCAAACTTGCTGGCGAGACCTTCGATGCCGTGTGCGAATTTATTGGTTTCCTGCCTGAGCAGGTAGAGCGCGACATCAGGATGTTCTCAGGACGCACCAAGCAATATGTCTTTATCAGTTCGGCATCAGCCTATAACAAGCCTGTCCGACAACATATCATTACAGAGGGAACGACGCTAGCCAATCCATATTGGGAATATTCACGCAACAAGATCGCCTGCGAGGAAATGCTCATGAAGGCCTATCGCGAAAATGGATTTCCTGTGACGATTGTACGCCCCAGCCACACCTATTGTGAACGCAGCGTTCCCGTGAGCGTTCATGGCCTGAAAGGCAGCTGGCAAGTATTGAAGCGCATGATGGAGGGTAAGCAGGTCATTGTTCACGGAGACGGCAGCTCACTTTGGACGCTGACATGGAACGAGGACTTCGCGCGCGGGTTCATCGGCTTGTTAGGCAATCCACAGGCCATCGGAGAGGCTTTCCAGATTATGAGTGACGAGTCGCTGACATGGAACCAGATCTACCAGACCATTGCCGATGCCCTCGGTGTGGAATTCAAGCCCTACTACGTTTCTTCAGACCACCTCGCCGCTATCGCTCCTAAGGCTTACAACCTGAGAGGCAACCTGTTGGGTGACAAGGCCTGCAGCGTGGTCTTCGATTGTAGCAAGCTGAAGCGTGCTGTCCCAGGTTTCTGCGCCACCACACCCTTTCATGTGGGGGTACGCCGAGCTTTAGACTATATCCTCGCCCATCCGGAAGTACAAACAGAGGACGTTGAATTCGACAACTGGTGCGACCAAGTCATCAATTAGTTACAGACCACCAAAAGCAAGACTATAACACGATCTGACTGATTTCCTTGCGATTCTTAGGCCTCAGTTCGTCTGCGGCATATCCTAAAGGAATAATCACGGCTGGTTCTTCATGATCTGGCAGTGCAAACTGTTCTTTGCACAAAGCCGCATCGAAATTGCATACCCAGCAAGTTGATAATCCCTGCTCAGTAGCGGCCAGACAAAGATGTTCCACAGCTATGGCTATATCAATATCACCGTGATGCTTGCCGTCTGCCCTAACCCATTCTTCATCGTGTAGGATGGAGGCAAGAATATACATCGGAGCCGTTTTAAACCAGTCACGGTTATAGCACTTCTGAATCTTCGTCTTCTCCTCCTCACTGCTGACGATGTGGAATCGCCAAGGCTGTTTGTTAACTGCTGAAGGTGCAAAGCGAACACACTCCAGAATATAGTCTAACTTCTCTTCTTCCACGTCGAGGGACTTGTAATCCCTGCAACTGTATCTGTTCTTTACTAGCTCTAAAAACGTCATATGTTTATTCTTTTATGGACATCTATTCAGCTTTCTTATTCTTCTCTTTCTCATAACTGATATACTCCTGCATATTCATGAGAATGTCGAAGTCATCGTCTTTCTCAAAGAATATGTTGGCTACTCGCCATTGGCCGTCTTCTATCCGCATCAGCCAACGAATGGGAATACCCTTGATGGTAACGGCATCCTTGACAACAAACTTGACCTCAGCAGATCCGTCAGTTTGCATCTTGATCTGAATGCTGTCTGCACTGACAGTTCCTTCATAGCAGTCGTACACCCAAGCATCCAATGGTCCCTCTTCGCCGAAATCAAAGAAACCGCCGCATTCACACTCACGGTCAATGGCCGCCACTTCCTGTCGAGCCTGCCACCATTCCTTGCTTCCAAAACGTTCATCCAGGGAGGGTTTGTTCTCATCGAAATGCTCCCTCAAATCATTCCAGTAGGCATAGACAGCATCCACTTGTCTGACCACAGCCTCTTCGCTATTCAACGTTGACGCAAGTTCAGCCGTTTTTACGACTTTTGGCGTCCAGTTCCTGAAAAAGCGCAGTACTTTCTCCTGATTGTAGCCTTCTCCCTCTTCCAGGAAACTCGAATCTTGGATATGAATCACCCTACCCTTTTCGTCAAGAACCACGAACACGGGGAATCCGAATCGGCCACAATTATCCAGGCGCTTCATCAAAGCAGCTGCCTGTAACTGTTGGGCCTCGCCTCCTGACTTGCGAGGATTATAGTTAACATGGATATATTCAAAATTGTCTTCAATGACCTGGCTGATCGTCGCATCATTCGTAATAAAATCAGCAAACCTTAAACACCAGGGACACCAGTTGCCACCCACCTGACAAATGACAAACTTTCCTTCAGACTTAGCTTTCACCAACGCCTGATTAATCTGCTCGATGGGGTTGATGTCCTCGTTATAGACTCTTTTGAGGCCTGTCTGGGCATCAACTGTAACTGCCATCAGAAAGACGATAATGGCAGCAGAAACATTCTTTGTCTTCATGCCGTAATAACTCCTTATTTATTAAGTTTATAATGTTGGGTGCAAATATACGAAAAAAAGCGGAATAATAAGTCCCACGCTCTGGAAATTGTAATAAATCACAAAAAATGTTTATCAGATAACCAAAATGTGGGAGATTTTTCGTAATTTTGCGACAAACTCGAGCAAACTAAAATAAATACAAAAGTATGAAAGTCTTATTGATTAACGGAAGTGCCCACAAGCAGGGCAACACATTCCTCGCTCTAAGTGAGGCAGCAAAGACGCTGGAACAACAGGGTATTGAAACAGAGATCGTACAGATTGGTACAAAAGCCGTTCGCGGTTGTATTGCCTGTGCACAGTGTAAAATCAAACAACTGGGACGATGCGTGTTCGATGACGATATCTGCAACCGCATCTCCGAGAAACTTGACACGGCCGATGCGCTCATCGTTGGCTCCCCCGTCTATTATGGCCAGCCTAACGGTTCTGTTCTGTCGTTGATACAGCGAATGTTCTTCTCTGCAGGCGAGAAGGTGGTGAACAAGCCCGCCGCTGCCGTCTGTGTGTGTCGTCGTGGTGGAGCTACCGCCGCCTATCAGACCATGAACATGCCCTTTGAAATGATGAACATGCCTGTGGTCACTTCACAATATTGGAACATTGTCTATGGTCGAGAGGAAGGCCAGGCAGCACTTGACACAGAGGGCATGCAGACCATGCGAACGATGGCCAACAATATGGCTTGGCTGCTGAAAAAGATTCATGCCAACGGCACTCCCGACTACCCGGAGCGTGAAGAATGGCAGCCAATGCACTTCATCAGATAGAAAGAAATCCGTGTCACGAAAAAAAATGGCACGGATTCTTTTATGATAGTACGTTGAAGCCTGTTACAGACTTGCAACCAGTATTTCCTTGATATCTTGCTCTGTCAGTGGAGCGTAGGCGTTCTCAAGGCCCTCGTTGACGGCAATGTGATGAGCCATCTCGTCGATGCGGCTATCATCGATGCCAACTTCGCGCAGGTGCATCGGAATGTTGATGCTCTCGAAGAACTTGTAGGTGGCGTCGATGGCCTTTTCGGCAATTTCCTGCTTGGGCAGCGAAGCATCGATGCCGAAGACGTTGATGCCGTACTTCACGAAACGGTCGATGGTCTTCTCATTCAGGATATGCTTCATCCAACGGGGTGTGATGATAGCCAGACCCTCGCCGTGAGTGATGTCATAATAAGCACTCAAAGCGTGCTCGATACCGTGACAGGGCCAACCGCTGGGACTGTTGCCCAACGACAGAATGCCATTGCAGCCATAGGTACAGCAGAGCATCATCTCGGCACGGGCGGTGTAGTCCTCTGGATTGTCCAGACACTTGCGGGCATTTACCATCAGACTCTTCAACATCGACTCGCAGAAGCCGTCGTTCAACAGGGTGGTATCAGCAGCGAAATACTGTTCCATGGTGTGGTTCATCGCATCGGCACAACCAGCTGCAGTCTGTTTCTTTGACACCGTGAAGGTATAGACGGGATCGAGAATCGAGCAGACGGGGAAGAGTAACGGGTCCATATAACCAATCTTGTCATTGGTCTCTGTACGCGAGATAACACCTCCGCAGTCGTACTCCGAACCCGTTGCTGCCAGCGTCAGGATATCCACGATAGGCAGAGCGGCCTGAGCCTTCACCTTATAGGAAATCAAGTCCCATGGATCACCTTCGTATTTGGCACCAGCGGCAATGGCCTTCGAGCAATCAAGAACGCTACCACCGCCAACAGCCAGAATCACATCGATATTCTCCTCTTTACAGATACGAACACCTTCCAGCACACTGGGGTCGTACTTCGGGTTGGGCTGGATACCTGATAGTTCGAAGATCTCGAAGTCCTTCAACAGTTCTTTTACCCGGTCGTAGAGGCCTAACTTCTTAATACTACCGCCACCATAGGTTAGCAACACGCGCTTGCCGAGAGGACGCATTACCTCTGGAAGTTTCACAATCGACTCCTTACCAAAAATGAGTCGTGTCGGGGTCATGTAATCAAAATTCTGCATAGTTACAATATTTATCCATTAATAGTTATGACGTTATTCATTCTGTCTGCAAAGGTACAAAAAAAACATAATTTATAACGCATAATGCATAATAATTTGCAGATATTTTTTTCCTTTGTGCAACTAATTGTATCTTTGCAACGTCTAATAGATAGAGACTTTTAATGAGACAATGAATCGACGGCTTTACTATCTCGATAATCTGAAGGTCTGCCTAATTGTCCTGGTGATTATGCATCATGCCGGACAGGCATACGGTCATGGTGGCGACTGGGCCTATACGCCATCCAATCCTGCAGAGTTTATGCCGTGGATCTGGCATTTCTTCTCTACCAATGCCGCCTTCTTCATGGGACTCTATTTCTTTATATCCGGCTATTTTATACCAAGTAGTTTCGACAAACAAGGCCCTAAACAATTCATTCATAAGAAGTTATTGCGTCTGGGTATTCCTTTGCTCTTCATGGGTGGCATCATCAGTGTCCTAAGCGGAAAGATTGAGATGGGCCATATGTGGTTTGTCGAGAGTCTGTTGGTGTTCTGCCTCGTCTACGCGCTAATCCGCAAGTGGGTTTCACCTATTAATGAAGCGTGCTATTCTAAGCCCACAATCTTCGGCCTACTTATCGTAGCCCTGCTGATGGGCGTCGGCAGTTACTTGATTCGTCAGGTCAGTCCTCAAGACCATTGGATCTGGCCTTTTGACATCATCCCCCTCCCTATGGAACCTGCACATTATCTACAATATGTCATGATGTTCATCCTTGGTATCTTGACTTATCGCTTCCATTGGCTCGAGAAGATGAGTAATAGAGTAGGCATTACCACTCTGCTCATTGGATTAGGATTGGCAATGGGCAATTATCTGCGTGACGACGGACCATGGGATGCTTTTGTGTGGCAGTGGTTTGGCATCTACGAGTCGCTGATGTGTGTTTTCATCAGCTTTGGCTTGATTTGGTTGTTCCGTGAATTCATCAGCACCACATCCCGTTTCTGGCAATGGTGTGCCGCCCAGTCCTATGGCGCCTATGTGTTCCATCTTTTACTCATGATCGGCTTGCAGAATGCCGTAGATGGTATTTGGATGGGCGCCTTTGGAAAGTTCCTTTTCATCGGCGTTGTCACAACGGTTCTTTCCTTCCTCCTGACATGGATGGTTAGGATGATTCCCGGAGTAAACAAAATATTATAATGTGAAATTTCCTGAGACGTGGAGCATGGAGAGGAAATAGACCATGCCGACATAGTAGCGCCATTTTCCCGTTGGCGGCTGTACATCCCAAAGTCGCTGAACGTATTCGCGTGCCAAAACAACGTCATCCTTGTCTTCGCTATCAGCCAGGGCAAAGGCTCCAACGGCATTGGCTCCAGCCATGCCCTCGGTGTAGTTGCCGGAGGGCTCTGTGCCATCCAGATTGAACTGTCCGCCGTTAAATCCCTCGGCCTTGAAGAATTTTAGCAGTCGGCGCATCATCGTGCGCTGGGCATCCTTAGCCTGACCTGAAAGATAGTAGTCCATGCCCACATTCATCGCGCAGCGGATAGCATCATACTGATAGCGGTCGGTATTGTAATCAAAGTCTGGACGGCGATAGGGTTTGCCATCGAAAAGACAGTAGTCGGGATAGAGTCCGGTCACAGAGTCCTGTGAGGCTTCCAGAAGCCAACGGGCCTTAACAGCAGCCTCGCGCCAGAAGTCGTTATTGCTGTCAGCCTTCTCTGCCCAAAGGTCGAGGAAAGCTGGCAGACAATAGGATGGATCGCTGTACCAGTGGACCTCCTCGTTGGGCACAAAGGTTACAAGACGGGTAGAGTCATCATAGAGATTATACACCCCCGTCTTTTTGCCGTCCTTCGATGTCACCTTATGCAGAATCTCGTTGGCATCGGCAGCATACTGAGGTTCGTTCCATTTGTCGGCAGCAAGAAAGAGGGCCGTTACGAAGTAGATCTCTCCGTCAGAGGCATTACTCTGGCCTATCTGTTTACCATCGAGCGAACACTGCCAGCAGAAATAACCGTCCCACGGACTGTCGGCAGGATAAGCCATATAGGTCTTGGCCCATCGCCAGAGGCGGTCGAACACCTCACGCTTGCCAAGCTGCACGCTGATCATCATGCCATACGACATGCCCTCAGTTCTTACATCATTGCTGCCGGTATCAACGATGATTCCCATCGAGTCGCCCACTTCATAATACACGGTTTTCTCTCCGTCGGCATCATATTTGCTGAGGTCACCAGGCGTAAAGAAGTGAGTCCATACACTATCGATACGAGCCTGAACCTCAGTTTCGCTCTTGCCAAGCAAGGAGGAAAAAAGATTGTTCGACTTCTGAGATACATTGTTGCTGGATTTGCATGCCGTCATCATTAAAACGAAGGACATGGCAAACACGAGGCTCTTAGGGGTGTGGAGTTTGATGTTCATATAGCTTATATACTTTTTCCTTTTAGTCTTCTGTCAGCTCGCGGTAAGACATTTGCTCACGATCTGACTCGACGAGCTTTCCGTCCTTCCACTTGTATCTTACAATTTCCACCTCGTCATCCAATCGCCAAGTGCTAACAATACATTTGTTGTCAGAGTCAACATAAGGATCGAAGATGCCAGCGGTACCTTCCAGAGGCACGAACTTGTGCACCTGATCATCCCAAAGCCACACGTCGTAAGTGTAATTACCGAAGCCGTTCATTGGTCCTGTACACACCTGAAGGTCGGGAATGCCGTCGAAGTTCCAGTCATCCTCGGTGATTTCACCTATGCTGCCTTTGCTCCATTGAACCGTGTCAAGCGGTAATGCCTGAGCATAGAGATGTGATGTTTGTCCTCGGCCATCTGTCAGAACGACATCTATCGTATCCCAACGCACCTCATCATCTTCATTGATAGTCCTAACCTCCGAACGGAAAGTGTAGCCTGAACGTTGATTGCCGGAAACCAGTAAAGACTGTGTCTGCGCCGAAAGAGTCATGGGCAGTGACAGCATAAATAATAACACCAAATGCTTCATTTCAATCATTATTTGTGAATAATCCGTGCAAAGATACCTATTTTTCACTTATATTCGCAAACTTTGCCCAATGATTTAAATGATTTTATAGAATATTCCTATGAAAGACCTATGGATTTACCCCAAGAATGGTGGCATAAGAGGGTTTCATGCGATGGATTTCGGTCTTCACGAAACCCGCATCATTGAGGAATTGCTTCAGCTGCTCAGGCGGATAGGCTGTCATACCATCAACGACTTTCAGCCACTTGGAATTCATTGTGACGACCTCTACCATGATGACAAACTGGCCACCGGGTTTTATCACCCTGCGCACCTCATTGATACATTCAGGCAACTTCGGCCAGAAATAGACGGTCTCAACGGCAGTCACGAGATCGAACTTTGCATCCTCATAAGGCAACTGGCTGGCAGAGCCTTGCTGAATGAAGACCTGCTTGTCGAGTAGCGCCTTGTTTACCTCGCGAGCCTTGGCAACACTGTCCTCTGAGATGTCGATGCCGTAGACCTTGGCATCTTTGCTCCGCTCGAGAAGTCGTTTTAGCGTTGCTCCGCCACCGCAGCCGATGTCAAGCATCGTCATGCCGTCGTGGAAACTGACAAGGCCAAGTCCCCATTTATTCAATGGAGCATGACAGAGGTTCATAAACTTAAGCATAGCTTGTCCCATCCTTCCCTGTGGATGAGCGCATTGTGTGAATAGTTTTTTTAATAAGCTCATAATACCATTTGTTGAAAATCGAGTGCAAAGGTACGGCGATTCCTGGAACTGTACAATACTCAAAAGTTGGGCATTTTGCTTGTTATATCCCCAAAACAGCCTGCAACATGGATTAATCACAAATAGGTATTATCTCATAATAAATTCTAAAGAGTTTTCTTGGCTGTCAGACGTTTAATGTGCTGCTTCAGGATGTAATAGGCAGGTTGCGCCATACTCCCGTGGTCGTAGCCCTGCATCTCGTAGAGCGTCACGTCCTTGTGGCCCACGAGCTTCAGCATGCGCCAGAAGTAGGCTTGCTCTTCGTAACGGCCAAACAGTTCCAATTCCCTGTCGCCAGAAATGATGACAATGGGAGGGGCATCAGGACGTATAAATGTGAGCGGGGCATACTGGTCGATTGTGGCTTGCAAGGGAGAGATACCCTGCTGTTTGCGGATATTGTAATGGGTAATGCATTGTCCGCTGAAAGGTACCAAGCCTGCCAATGAATCTGCATCGACACCATATTTGGCGAGCCACCGTTTGTCGAGTCCGATCATGTCGAGCAGGTAGCCTCCCGCAGAGTGTCCTGCCACAAAGATCTGGCAACGGTTGCCGTTGTATTTCCCAATGTTCTTGTATGTCCAGGCCACGGCAGCTGCTGCATCGTCGAGGATATCGTCGATTTTTGCATTGGGCAGGAGGCGGTAGTTGGCTGCGACGACCACAAGGCCGCTGTTCTGGAGCTGTGGGTCGATGTGTTTACTGCCACCCTCGATGCCACCACCATGGAACCAAACGACAACGGGGGCATCGCGGAGTTCAGTGGGGTAATAGACGTCGAGCTTACAACGTTCTTGGGCATAGGCGTCGGAAGACTCGGTATAGGGGATGTCGTTCTCCTGATTATACTGCGCCATCGTGATGGTCGGATACATCAGCAGCAAGGCTGCAAAATACATGATGATCTTTTTCATATGAATGCAATTTAAATAATTTGTTAAATATGGCTGCAAATTTACAAAAAAACGGGGAATTATGAGTACCTTTGCAAATAAAATTTGCGAAGACAGGCTATACTCAGCAATTCAAGCGATTATGAAAATAATAGATGATCAATTAATAGGCAGCGTGGTGGAGCAGGCAAAGCAATCGCCTCGACTGCGCATGAACTACAATTTCCACGAGAGCCTCCAGGACAAGTGCCACCGTTTCCTGAACGCGTTAGAACCAGGGACATTCATCCCTGTACACCACCATCCTGATAAGGACGAGACCTTTGTCATTTTAAAAGGCAAGGTCAGGGTAACGACCTACAAGGATGATGGAAAAATACTGGCATCTTGCATTATCAGTCAGGATAGTGGCACTTATGGTGTTGATATTCCAAAGAATGTGTGGCATGGATTAGAATGTCTTGAGCCAAGCGTACTCTTGGAATGCAAAGCCGGCCCCTTCGTTGAGCACGAGGTCGATGGCATTCTGGAAATAAAGAGCGGCAAGGACATCTTTCTTGCTGGAGGCTGTTTCTGGGGAACAGAGCACTACTTTAAGCAGATAAAGGGCGTAGTAGAAACAGAAGTGGGATTTGCCAACGGACATACTGCGGATCCATCGTATAAGGAAGTCTATACTGACACAACGGGCTATGCTGAGACGGTTCACGTAAAGTACAATCCTGAAGTGGTCAGCCTCGAGTTCCTCTTAAAGATGTTCTTCAAGGCCATCGACCCTACAAGTCTCAACAAACAGGGTCATGACGAGGGTACTCGTTATCGTACTGGCGTTTACTATACCCATTCCGAGGATCTGCCCGTCATCGAAAAGGTGTTTGCCGAAGAACAGAAACTCTATCAGCAGCCACTGGCCGTAGAAAAACTGCCATTGCTGAACTTCTATTCAGCCGAAGAGTATCATCAGGACTATCTCGACAAGAACCCTGACGGCTACTGTCATCTGCCAGAGTCACTTTTCGAATTTGCAAGGCAGCAGTCTCACGTAGATCATGAGTATTGAAGAACTATTGTGACCATTCGTCACAGAACCGTACCATTCGTCACATATTGGAGCTAAGGTGCAACTTTAGCATATCTCTTTATCGTCAAACTGGCAAATTATTCAAAATTGCACAGTTATGATAAAGTTAAACTTGAAAATGATGGCCTTGATGGCTGCAATGATGATGGGCCTGACAGCTCAGGCCAAGACTCAGGACGTAGGTGGAAGAGTGATAGACCAGAATGGTGAGCCACTCGGATTTGTAAGTGTAGCTCTGCTTGCGGCAGACTCTACTTATATCCAAGGGGCCACAAGTGACGAGAATGGAGCGTTTATGGTTCAGACAACTGATGCATGTTGCATCTTGCGACTCTCATTAATCGGCTATCGTACGCAATACGTGAATGTAAAAGGTTCGGACGTGGGTACCATCCAAATGGAAGAAGACCAGTCGATGCTTAGTGAGATTATCGTAAAAGGACAGATGCCGAAGACGAAACTGACGGGAAACTCGATGGTGACCACCATTCAGGGCACTATCCTCTCGCAATCGGGAACGGCAAAGGAGATGCTGGCCAAAGTGCCAGGTATGACTCTGAAGGGCGATGAACTGGAAGTGCTGGGCAAGGGTACACCTATTATATATATAAATGGGCGCAAAATGCAGGATAAGGACGAACTGAAGCGACTACGTTCGGAGGAAATACAGAGTGTGGAAGTGATTACCAATCCTGGTGCACAGTACGATGCTACGATAACATCAGTCGTAAGAATCAAGACCATTCGACACGAGGGTGATGGATTCGGCTTCGACCTGATGGCTGCTAACAATCAGAATCTGACATTTGGTTTTACCGACCCCAGCAGCACGTTGAACTTGCGTTATCGCCACAACAGTCTGGATTTGTTTGGTATGGTGAACTACTGGAAGTGGAGTAGCCCTAACGATCTGCACGTCACGCAATCCACATTCCTGCAAGCCGAAAATGGCATTAGAAATATTCTTCAGGACACCTATACTCGTAACGACTGGCACGGACAGGGGCTGAACTACAACCTGGGCTTCAACTGGCAGATTAACGATAAACATTCGTTGGGTGCAAGGGTGGAGAGCCACAACCAGTTTAAAACATATAACGACATGTGGGTTGACACAGACAACAACCTGACGGGCAGAGACCTCTCGTATCAGTATGCCCCTACTCACTATCCATATAATTGGCAGGGCAACGCTTATTATAACGGTCAGGTGGGCAAACTGAATATCGATTGGAATATGGACTTCATGACGAGTAAGGAGAATGACGATAACCATATCGACGTGATACTGCCCAACCCTCAGACTATGGAACAGGAGTCTCATACTGCGTCACACCTCTGGGCTACTAAACTGGTGCTGAGCTATCCGGTATGGAAGGGTCAGTTGGAGGCAGGAACAGAGATGAGTTTTGTGAAGCGACAGAGTAGCTCATCGATCACCAACTACCCATTGCCTTCAACTGATACGGATGTGAAAGAGAATAATGTGGCTGCCTTCGTTGCCTACAATGCCGACTTGCAGAAGTGGGGAACAGTAAGTGCTGGCCTGCGTTATGAGCATGTGGGATTCGACTATATCGACAATCTGTATGCCAAAAACAACATGACTCGCTATCAGGACGAGTTCTTCCCCAATGTAACATGGGCAAAACAGTTCGGTCCTGTCCAGACTTCGCTGGCTTACACGATGAAGACCATTCGACCAAACTATAGCTCGCTGAACGATCATATTTTATATCTGAACTCGTTTACATTGGTGCAGGGCGACTCAAAACTGAAGAACGCCACTATGCAGGAGGTAAGCATCAATGCCCGTTGGAAATGGATAAACCTTTTTGCTGCCTACGAGCGCCGTGATAACACCATCACACAGGTGCCGATGGCTTATAACAACGAGGGTATCATGCTGCTGAAGCAGGCCAATCTGCCTGACCCTGTTCGCAATCTGGCCATCTTCCTTTCGGCTAATCCTACATGGGGTATATATAGCCCCAGCTGGACTATCGGTGGCCAGAAGTTCTGGAACACGATGACCTTCGATGATCCTCGCAGTACTACTGGTAAAACTGATGTGAAATTTACCAAGCCTATCTTCTTTTTCGACTTGAACAACACCTTCCGTCTGAAGCACAGTTGGCAGTTTGAAGCCAATGCCAGCATCCAGACCAAAGGCGATGTGCTGAATTTCCGTATGCTCTCACCTTCGTATAGCATCAATTTCGTGGTGCAAAAATGTTGGTTGAAAAACGATGCCCTCTGTCTGCGTGCCAGCATCGGCGATGTGTTTCAACGCAGTGTGCAGGATGTGGCTCAGGACTGCGGTTTCTTCTATGGCATGCAGACCACACGAAGCAGAAATCACCGTTTGGACATCTCCATCCGTTATACCTTCAACGCCTCAAAGAGCAAGTATAAGGGCACTGGTGCCGGACAGGCTGAGCGTCAGCGAATGTAGAAATAAACCATTCATCAGGAAAAGACTGCAAGCGGTCACACGGTCACAGCTGGGACCATGTGACCGTTTAGCGAATTCAGTTAGGTGTATTGTAAAATAATTTCACAATGCACCCGTTTTTCTTTTTGCTTTATGTATCTACTTGATTTACAACACCTTACAATCTCTCGAATTTTGGGCTAAGGAAACTCGGACTTTCCTTAGGGTAAAGTGGGAGTTTACCCTAACTAAACTCCCACTTTAGTCTATCTAAAGTCCTCATTTGTTTTACGCATTGAAAATGTGTAAAGTATTTTGATTGTGTGGTTGGTCGTGGAGGTCACATGGTCACAGCTGTGACCGTGTGATCATTTCCCAGGAGTTCCTTCAGTTTGCTGACATTACTGCGCGAGACGGGAATGGCATCGTGGTTGTGGCGCATCACGAGCTGCATGGCGCGAGAATTAGAGGAGATTTGTTCCACCTGACCAAGATTGACCATAAAGGCACGATGGCAACGGACTATCATGGGATAAGCTTGTAGCGCGTCCTCCATCTGTTTCATCGTGGCACGAAGCATCGTGGTATTCACCTCACTATCACGTAGTTGGCAAAACTTGACCGTTGGTCGAGATTGTTCACGCTCGGAAATCAGATCGAGCTCTGATTTCTCTCGCTTACTCACAATCTTGACGTAATTGCCAACTGCTTCTATATATAATAGGTGTGAAATCTCGAGGGTTACATGTTCGTTGGTGCTACCTTCGAGTGTTATCTGTGAATTCTGATCATTACCCCCTGCCGAAAGGTCATCCTCCGTTTGTTGGGGTGCTCCAGCGCTGGAAGTCTGCAATTTCTTCAGCTGCTCGTTCAGCTGCCTGGTTTCCTCCAGTTCTGCCGCCAGATAACGGCTACGGAACTTGAATCGCCAGTAAAGGCCGATGGCAAAGGAGAGGAAAGCGATAATCACCAATGTCTCAAGATAATTCCCCCAAGACAGTTTGTTGCCCACAACCAAATCGCTCATTGCAAAGTGGCGGTATAGACAGACAAAGAGCGATATCAGCGGCGTATTGATGCATTGGAAGCGGAGATTGCGGCTGATGATATAGCTGACGCCACGATCGTAGGAGCGTGGCATGCGGACAATGTATCGCAGAATAACTTCTGTCAGGAAACAACTGAACAAGCCCAATGCAAAGATGCACAGCAGATGAACATAAGCCTGCCATTGCCAGACTTCGAGTCCGAAGGGCTTGAAGATGGCGATTGCCAGCACCATAAAGACGGTGTTGATAAAACGGATGCTGATGGTTTCTTTGTGACCTTTGTTCATACAGCCGGCAAAAGTACAAAATATAATTAAGAATTAAGAATTATGAATTAAGAATTTGTTTCCGCTCGTCACTTTATGCTCATTTCGTCCCACTTTTATGCCCCTTTATCACAAATCAATGCAGAATATCCCAGATATTTGGAGGTTTTTGTAGTTGTTCATACTTTTGCAGCGTCAAATAGGCAAATATCGAAATTGAGAAATGAATTGTAAATAGTAAATTGTATAATTGTAAATTGTAGTCATGAAACCAAGAACGATTATTGGATTAGTATTCATTGTAGCCAGTTTAACAAAATTGGCAACCATCTGGGGAATCATTAAGTGGAGTTGGTTCGCAAGGGTATCAGAAGAGCCTTGGGTTACTTATTTCTGCATCTGTCTGCTGATATATGTAGGCGTGAGCCTCATCATCGACAGCTATCGGCGTGACCCAGACCAGTGGTTACAGAGTCCTCTGCCCATTGGTGATGACGGTAGACGCATCTGTTGTAGCGTTCACTATGGCGGCGACGAGTACATCTATCGTGGTGAACCTTTTCATGGTGCGCGTCTCGACGCTTTCTGCGGCGGCATCCGCTTGGACCTGCGAAATGCCGCTATTACCGAGGATGAGGAGATAGAGATCCACACCTTCTGCGGCGGCATAGAACTCTTTGTGCCTCAGACGGTTAACGTCGTGGTCAAGAGTCGCAGTTTCATTGGCGGTGTGGGCAACCATACTTCAAAAAACTTAGTTCAGGAAGCCCCATGCCTCCACATCATTGCCGACAATTTCCTGGGCGGTGTAGATATAAAAAACTAAAGGTTGTTGCAACTATCTGTTATTTTTTGACGTCAAATACGACAAATAAGGATAAGTTATAAAATGAACAAAAAGATTATAAAGATGAAAAAGATTGTTTTTAGGTTAACAGCCCTCATGGCTTTCATGATGATGACGATGACAGCCCAAGGAAAGACACAAGACTGGGGTGGACGCGTCATCGATGAGAAGGGCGAGCCAATGCCCTTTGTAAATATTGTATTGCTGTCGCTGCCCGACTCTGCATTCGTTCAGGGTGGCATGACTGATGAGCAAGGCGTGTTTAAGATTGTGACGGACGTGAACGACGGTCTGTTTAAGGTAACCAGCGTGGGTTATCAAACCTTATATATAAAGGCTGGTCAGGACTTGACCATCCAGATGAAAGAAGACACCCAACTGCTGAATGAAGTCGTAGTAAAAGGCCAGTTGCCTAAGACACATGCCAAAGGTGATGCCATGCGTACCACTGTGGCTGGAACCATCTTGGAGAAAGCCGGAACCGTGAGCGATGCCTTAGGAAAGATTCCATCGCTTGAGGCTGATCGCGATGGAGCCGTCAAGGTGCTGGGGCGTGGCGATGCCGAGGTTTACATCAATGGCCGAAAGGTGCAGGACTTGAAGGAACTCTCTCGCCTGCGTTCTGACCAGATTCAGCATATCGATGTGGTACAGAACCCTGGCGCCCGCTATGCAGCATCAACGAAGGCCGTAGTCCGTATCACGCTGAAGAAGGCACAGGGCGAAGGTTTCAGTTTCCAGGATTACATCAGTGGCATATATCAGTATGGTTACACGCTCACGAACAACCTGGATGTGAACTACCGCACAGGCGGTCTCGACATTACCGCCTCTCTGTGGGCAGGGCGTTACGGTCATGCGAAATCGTTGCAGGAGCACGAACTCACCTACTTTGTAGGCCCCGACAGCTATCAGAACAACAACTCGCAGGAATCGAAGAGCATCTGGAAGGGTTATTCACCGCAATTGCAACTGAACTATATGGTCGACGAGAACCACAGCTTCGGTGCCTTCTATAAATACGACCGCCACCCCAGCAGCGATTTCAACAGCACGTTTTATACCGACAACTACGTGAACGGCAAATACACAGAGCATTCAGAGAGCCGAATCTGGCAGGATGAAAGTTTCAGCAAACACATCTTCAATGCCTACTATAACGGCAAGGTTGGCAATCTGGGTATCGACTTCAATATCGACGGACTCTTCGACGACACCAAGACGCCTGGTAGCACCACGGAGCAGACATCTCCTGCATCTGGAGACGCTACTGCCCCTCGTACCATCGAGAGCAACACCCTCAGCGGCAACAACTTCTGGGCCACGAAACTCATCCTCTCCTACCCCGTATGGAAAGGTAATCTCTCTCTGGGTGGCGAATATAGCTATAATCATCGCACCGACGCCTACTCGTTTATGGCTAGCGACTATGTGCCTGTGAAGACCACCGACACAGAGATCAATGAGAAATCATCAGCTGCCTTCCTGGAGTATGGTCGCTCCTTTGGCAAAG
>JAEEGL016674155.1_pt1 | contig 41892 bp, 34 predicted proteins | sample 9134231 | NCBI WGS metagenome assembly JAEEGL01 (sample SAMN16246548, study PRJNA631951) | gut metagenome | biome: gut microbiome; feature: rumen; material: fiber-attached | host: Bos | place: Iran: Karaj | collected 2018-10
AGGTGGTTGACGAAAATAGAACGTATTATGACTTTTCTCCCAATTAGATTTATGGATGAACGCATAATAACACGGCTTGCTGGAGAGACAGCAGGTCGTTGAATTAAAGTGGACAGTTTTTTGATTTTACAGTAATAAGTGAAATGTAAACTTAAATAAGCGATGAGTCCATAAAAAAACGGCAAAACGTATCGGAATGTGCAGATTCATTTGTAGTTTTGAGGCTTGGCCCCCGTTCGGGCGGATTTGCAATCATGAGCGGTCGAAAGATGTTTTAGGTATCGCCTGTTCCTATCCCGTTCGGTCGGATTTGCAATCCGCCCGCAGTGAGTATAAGCATTTGCAATGCGATAAGAGCTAACACGAAAAGGTTATGGCAGCAATAGCACTGACCAAGGAGATTGTCGAAAGTGGTATCATAAACTAATAAAAGTTAACTATTCAATTGAAATTTCTCTCTTTAAATATAACTATGTATCTTTGTATGAAAAATAATAAATTATTATGAGATTTTTTACACTTTTGGTCGTTTTCTTCATAACGGCACCCTTTCATTGCCATGGACAGTATGAACCGTTCCTTCAGGAAGGAAAATTGTGGAATCTGCTGTATCACAATCCATTTACTGGAGAGGAATATAATACTCAGCTGACCATAAATGGCGACACCATTGTTAATGGACATCTCTGCAAGAAAGTGTATGAGAATAATGCCTCCCAAGTTAAGGCTTTTCTGTTCGAAGATGGAAAGAAGGTCTTAAGATGCTGGTTGGGGCGTGAAGACCCTGAACTACTGTATGACTTCGGATGCGAAGTCGGTGATGTCGTTACCTTGTCCTATTGTAAGGTATTGGTGACAAAGATTGATACAGTGGAGCAACGTGGTCACATGCTTCGCCGAATAGCATATTCAGTTGCGTATGATGACGATGAATTCTTTGAGGATCATGGATACTGCTGGGTTGAGGGCGTAGGCTCAAGCGCCGACATGCTTTCGAATATGGAACTCCCAGGCAACTATTATAATTTCCGGTCATGTGAACTCGATGGGGAGGTGTTGTATGACTACAAAGTGTTTTATGCTGATGCTGTCCATACAGGCATTCAGCCCAGCGAAGATTGGTATACGGAATATGTGCCGTTCGTGGAAGAGGGCAAGGTGTGGTACTGCGGCTATGGCCTCGGAGACGGGACGATATCACCGGAAGACCCCCATGGATATGGTATAGCCTGCATCTTCACCATGAGCGGCGACACGCTGATAGGCGGGGAGAGCTACAAGAAGGTCGCGTGCCAGTATGAGGACTTCTACGGCGACAAGGAGCAGCACTACTATTGCGCTGTCAGGGAAGAGTCCTACCGCGTGTTCTTAATTGAGGCTGGCGACAAGGACGAGAAGCTCCTCTATGACTTCAGTGCCCCGAGAGAAACGCTCATCATGGCTTACAATGACTACAGATTTGCAAGGGTTCTAGCTGGGCATCCCTACTTTTGTCCGACACGTCAGGTGGAATTTAAGCTTTGTGAACTGTCGGGTGACGAGGTACAACTGAGCAATGATCTTGGACTCTGGTTTGAAGGTGTAGGTGCTATAGTGATCAATCCCTTCGCATGTGAACTGTACAATAACAACGAGCCGAAGCTTGGCCGATGGGTGAGGGTCGAGACATGCATGATAAACGGCAAGTATCGGTTCCAGATGGAATGGCTGAATGTACCAACATCCGTAGATAGCAAGAGGATGAAAGCCGTCTCCTCAGACAACATCTACGACCTTCAGGGCCGCCGCCTGTCAAATACGAAACGGTCAAATAGTCAAATGCGGAAGGGTGTGTACATCCAGAACGGGCGGAAGGTAATTAGGTGATCTTTGGGGACGGTTCTCCCGACCATTTCTCAAAAGGAACTTTGGTGGAATGAATTTTTGTAGGCGATTCTGGGAGCGCGGGCGACCTCGCCCGCATCAGGGGCTCCAATCCTCCACGAATGGGGGAATAGGAAAATGATCACCGGAACCGTCCCCAATGATCCTGAAATGAATTGTTTTTGTAAAATATTTCAAGAGCGAATGATTATGAAAAAGACGAGTTTTTACTTATGTGCAGCAGTCGCTCTGTTGCTTATGTCTTGAGAGCGACTACCGTGCCACCGTAGCTCGCTGCGACTTTGGCCGTAGTGACGAGACGCTGGCAGCCATCAACAGCTGGGCTTCGGATGCCACCAGCGGCCTCATCCCCAGCCTGATGACCACTGCCGACTTTAATCCTACAGCGCTATTCTGTCTGCTGAACGCTGTCACCTTCGATGCTCAATGGGTGTCGCCATTTCCTGAAATGAATACGCATGAGGGCACCTTCAGAATCGGTGACGGACACACGGTTCAGATACCCTTGATGGAAAGTGAGGCAGGCGAGGTGCCGTTCATGGAGAGTAGTGACGTGGCCGCCATCAGTCTGCCCTACAATGGCGACTATTCGATGGTGGTGGCGCTTCCCCATGGAGGACAGTCGGTCGCCACGCTGGCCTCGCAGCTCGGTAGTGGGCTGTTGCAGCAGTTGACGGAGCAGATGGAGAATGTGCCAGTGCATGTCACCCTGCCGCGCTTCAGCACTGAGAGCACTACCGACCTGAAAGTTGCCCTTCAGGAGATGGGCGTGAATAGGGCATTCACCGGCGAGGCCGATTTCAGTGGCATGCTTGGCAGTGACTTTAAGGGAAACTTCGCCATTACCGTGAAGCAGAAGGTGCGCATCGACGTGACAGAGAAGGGCACAAAGGGAGCCGCCGTGACCCATACGGCCATGGTCACGCTGCCCGAGCCCGACAGCCAGGTGAAAAGATTCGAAGCCACTATGCCTTTTGTCTATGCCATCGTGGAACACAGTACGGGGGCTGTCCTTTTCACCGGAATATTCAGCGGAAGATAGTCGCTCTGGGGTCACCGGGACAGTTTTTTTGATTTTTAGGTACGCGACAACATTGCGCCTTTGTCGCGTACCTAAAGGCACGCTTGTCACTACAACTCGTTAAATTCCAGCCATATGAATGGCTGGCTACCATTGTCTGATGCCTACGGCATCGGCTGTGCAGGACTTGCGCATTTTATGTAGTTAGAGGTAGTTCCTGCGTAATCGCGCATTAACGCATGGCCTTTTTGCCTAAAATATACAAAAAATGAGGGCGAGAATGAATGCGTTTCGTGGTTTTTTCTTATATTTGCACCGGTTTTCTAATTATGATGACGATATGACAGCATCAGATAGCTGTCCCCATGATTCGAAATAATTATCACTGATGTCAAACAAGAAAAAGAAGAAGCAGGGCGGTGGTCAGCAGTTTCTATCGCCCGAACAATATCTCAGGCAAAAAGCTCGCACGCTGGAGATAGGCACGTGCTACGTTACGAACAATATTGACGAAATGAAGATGGGGCACGTCATCGTGACCCGCAAGCACACGGGTGGGCGTATCAGCATGGCGATTTATCTTGTGGATATGGCCTGCTTGGGCGTGAAGGACTCTTTCTACCAGCTGCGCATGGAGGACTATGAGTTTGACGAGTTCTTTGACGGACGTCGCGACATGTACCGCGAGTGCAGCTATGAGGAAGCGCATAACCGCGTCTGGGGCTCCATCGCCTACGCTGAGGAGGCCGGCATCTCGCCCGACAAGTCATTCCAGCTGACGCAGTACATGCTGGAGGAGGACACCGACGAAGTGCCCCTCATAGAGTATGAGTATGGCCGAGAGGGCAAACACTTCCTTACGTGCAGCAGTCATCTGGAGGCCAGCCGCTATCTGCCTTTGTTGCGCAAGAACCTTGGTGAGGGTAACTATGATTACATTGTAAGCATAGGCGAACCGGAAGACGATGACGACGACTATGACGAGGACTACGATGATGACTACGATGATGACGAGACCACCAATTACGATCTCCCCATAGATCATCTTAACATGTTCGATATCGTGAATGCCAAAATTCTTGCTGGCCCTAAATTGATTTGCAAAACCCTGCAAGCCGCCATCCACGATATTGAAGATGAAGCCGAATTCCGCCGCAAGTACGTTGACTATATCCTTGAGCATCCAGAAGAACTGCTCTGCCGACTTCCTCGAAACGAGATAAGTATGCTGCTCTACCTCAAGGCCAACCCCAGCAAGTCCAAAGGCGTGCCCTCGGCCAACGTCAAAGTCCCCTTGTTCCTGGAAATAGCAGGTGTGGCCGACTCCTACTGGAATCGCAATGATGAGTACTGCATTCGCGTGGCCGATGACTTCAAGAAAGTAGCCCTGCCCTTAGTGGCCGGTGTAAGCATGGGCGACGATGTCCGCCTACGCTATGAAGTAGAATCTGTCATCGCAGGTATGACCAACCTCTACGGTGAGGTGACGCTCGAGGATGCCAAGCGTGCTGTGATGATGGACAGGGGCGGATTCCGCAGCGAGGCAGGACGGATGATTGAGATGATGAAGGAACAGTCGTTATTGCTCAACTTTATGTTTATTATGGTGGATGATTCAAAAACAGGACTCTCCGCCATAGCCGATGATAACCTGTCTTTCATCTCGCCCTACAATTTGGAGAATCCCGTCGAACTCCGCAAAGCTATTGCCCAAAACGCCAAAGGCAGCGCGTCTGAACAAAAACTCATGCCTACCCAGCCGTTCACTGACGACGAGGCTCGACGCTTCAAGCACGATGAGATCGTAGCAGCTGGCAGTGGCGACGTGCCCACCATTCCCAATGAGCGGCAGCAGGTCTTCTGGCACTACCTCACCCACGAACTGGGGTGGAACGACTACTATGCCCGCCGGATCTGTTTCGAGCTGTGGTACAAGGCAAATCATATTGGCAATCCTGCCGATGATGACGGATTGACCATCGAAGAATACTTCAAGGACGAGGCTTTGTCGTTTGAAGGCATCACTAAGAAGGAACGCGAGAAAGGCATGCGCATGTTGTCAGACTATGTGGCTCACATCCCTCGATGGGCGTTGAAAGGGCATGCACCGGCTGATAGTCAGTTGAACCCAGAAAAAAGCAAATAGCGCGTTATGGAAACCATCAAAATCTATCGTTCCCCATGGCGTATGTTGTTTTTGGCCTTAGCAAGTCTGGCCTTTGCGGCAGGTAGCGCCTTCATGCTTTCTCGTCCCCAAAGCGGGTTCCATGTTATCGTTGCATGGCTTGGCATCGTGTTCTTCGGCCTGAGTGGCGTCTATATGCTCTACGTCATACTGAAGGAAAGGCTGACGAGTAAGCCGTTCCTGACGATTACCGACAATTGCGTCATCATCGAGGGCGCAAAGCAGACGGTCATCAACTTCGCCGACGTGAAATCGTTTGAAGTGGTGAAGATGAGGAACCAGAAGTTCGTTGCCATCCACTACAAGCCTGGCATAGAGCAGCAGAAACTGGACGAGGCGAACACCCTTGGCCGCAGCATGCGTGAACTGAACCGCCATCTGGTGAACGCTCAGGAGAACATTGCAACTGTAGGTATGGGCATGGATGCAGAGGAGTTGTGCAACCTGCTGAACGAGCGGCTGGGCTGAGTCTTTTTTTTAAGGAGTAGAGGAGTAAAGGAGTAGAGGAGTAAGGAGTAGAGGAGTAAGGAGTAGAGGAGTAAGGAGTAGAGGAGTAGAGCTGTTATGTGTGCAACCGACGGTTCACCTCGTCCCAGTTCACAATCTGCCAGAGGGCGGCAAGATGGTCAGGGCGGCGGTTCTGATAGTCCAGGTAATAGGCGTGCTCCCAAACATCGAAGGTGAGCAGAGGTGTGAGGCCCTTTGTCAGCGGATTGCTGGCATTAGGCTCCTGGGTGATGACGAGTTTGCCCTCCTTGTCGACCGAGAGCCATACCCAGCCAGAGCCGAAGAGCGTGGCACCCTTTTTCTGGAACTCCTCCTTGAAAGCCTCGAACGAGCCGAACTGGCTGTTGATGGCCTCCGCAATTTGTCCCGTCGGGACATTGTTAGCCTGTGGGGCACGGAACTGTGTGAAGTACAGGTTGTGGTTCAGGATCTGCCCAGCATTGTTGAAAATGCCGCCTTCGCTCCTGCACACTATTTTCTCCAGCGTCAGGTCTTCCAGTCCGCTGCCAGGCAGCAGTGCGTTAAGGTTGTTCACGTATGCCTGCAAGTGTTTCCCGTGATGGAAACCTATTGTCTCGGCGCTAATCACCGGCTCCAGTGCATCAGGAGCGTATGGCAGTGCTATCAATTTGAATTTTTCCATTTTGTCTTTGAGTTTCTATGTGATATAATATTTGCCTGCAAAGGTAATAAATAATTGTCAAAACATGCCAATTGTTTGGACTTTTTTTGTACTTTAGCAGAAAAAAAACAGGGGACTGTGTTAACAACTTTTAATTGACCTGTCAGTCCTAAAGGTACACATTTTATCTATATCATATCGTTTTGCCTATACCTTATTATATATTAATAGGCTTAGCGGCGTCGTTTAGCCATTAATGAAAGGTGATTTTCGGGGGCTTCCGTACCTATGGATAAACAGGAGTTTTGGGAAATGTCGGATTGCTGGGCGGGAAGTGTCGGATTGCTGGGCGGGAAGTGTCGGGTAGCTTCTTAGGAACCGCCACTTTGCTAAGAGAGGGTTGCTAGACTTCTCCGAGGGGGCTGCCAGACTTCTCCGAGGGGACTGCCAGACTTCTCCGAGAAGACTGCCAGAACTTCTCCGAGTAGTCTTCCACGCTTCTTGGAGGGTCTTCTGAGGCATAGGGTAGGGGCTTAATGCGTATTATGACAGTTATGACAGATGACAGTTTTTATTTTGGCACATACTCTCCCTTATACTCTGTATATAATGTTAAATTAAAATAATTTTATTAACATATAGTTTATTATTCTCTATACTACATAGTAATGACCCTATTGTTTCAAAACTGTCATCTGTCATAACTGTCATTTTTGTCATGGGGGAGGGGATTGCGGTTGGAAAAGCAGAGGCGTGAGGTCAATCATTCAACTTTTGTTAAATTATGGCAGAAAGTAGTTGAAAGAGAACTGTAATTAACGGGAATTGATTAACTTTGCACAAAGAACGAGTAGTGAAGACGATGCACGAGACGACGAACATTGAGGAATGGCTGGAAAAGCCGTACTGGGTGATTGACCTGCTGCCGAGGCAGGTGCCCAAGGATAGCGGCGGACAGTACTTCCGCATCGAGGCGTACTACAGGGCTCATCCGCAGGTTGATGCGCTCTACGGGAAGTTCGCCCACATCCTGCTGAAGTTGAACTGCTATGTCGACGTGGACGTCAGCCTGGACGGTGAGCAATGGCTCAGAAACCCTGCCCCAGAGGATCTCGTGGCGATGGTGGAGCGAAGCCTTGCATCGAAGTGCATGCTCTACGTCGCTCTGCTGCCAGATGAGGGGCTGGTGACGCTGAGTGCCGACGACTGCTATATGACGGTGTACGCCCCGTCGCCGCCGCTCCGGGCGCTGTTGTGTGCGTTGGTCAGTGCTGAGGGGTTGTTCCTGTGGAAGCCCGAAGACAACAACCCTTCCTCGGACGCGAGACGGCGCTTGCCCTGGCTCAGCAGGATGGGTTCGCAGCCGATGACCAGAAATTCGGATTTGATGATAAAACTAAACCAAACCAATCGTAAATGAAAAAAGTAGTATTCGTTTTCGCTGCCGTGATCGCTTTGGCAGCATGTAGTCAGAAACAAGCAGCCGCTCCTGAAGTGGAGGGCAGCGAGGTGAGCAACGAAGTAGTCACTAACGACACTATCAGTGAAGAGATGAAAGCAGCAAACATGCAAGAGGTGCAGGCATACCTGAAGGATTGCGGGGCATTCTTCATTGCCACTGCCGACGGCGACCAGCCACGTGTGCGTCCCTTCGGCGTATCAGAGATTATCGACGGCCGTCTGTACATTATGACGGGCAAAGTGAAGGACGTGTACAAGCAGATGGCCAAGAACGGCAAGTTCGAGATCTGCGCCCTGAAGAAGTCGGGCAGCGAGTGGATGCGGCTGAGCGGCACGCTAGTCAGTGACGAGACACTGGCCGTGAAAGAGGAGTTCCTGAACCGCAACGAGGGGCTGAAGTCGATGTACAAGGCCGACGACGACAACATGGCCGTGCTCTACATTGAGAATGCCACTGCCCGCTTCTGCTCGTTCTCAGCACCAGAGCGGAAGGTCGGCTTCTGAGCGGGTGTACGCATGCTCAGGGACTTTATTGCCATCGACTTTGAGACGGCCAACCGGTTGCCGACGAGCGTCTGCTCCGTGGGCGTGGTCATGGTGCGTAACGGGCGGGTGGCCGACACGTTCTACAGCCTTATACAGCCCGAGCCGAACTACTATGACTACTGGTGCCAGCGCGTGCATGGGCTGGGGCCGCAGGACACGGACGAGGCACCAGTATTCTCGAAGGTGTGGCAGCAGGTTGAGGAGCGCATCGCTGATGTGTTCTTCGCTGACCAGCTGGCCTTTGACAACCGTCGCGACCTGATTGCCTCGATACCCTTTGTGGCCCATAATGCCCGCTTCGACGAGGGCTGCCTGAAGGCGGTGTTCAGGGTCTACCAGATGGACTATCCCGACTACCGCTTTTACGACACGCTCGCCGCTTCGCGTCGCCAGTTTGGGCTGTCGCTGCCTAACCACCAACTGCACACCGTTGCCGCTGCCTGTGGTTACGACCTGCGGAACCATCACCATGCGCTGGCCGATGCCGAGGCCTGTGCCGTGATAGCGCTGTACGTCTTGTGAGGGGTATGTAACAATAGCTCATGACAGGGGAGAGCAGGCAATGCGTTGCTTCTTCCCGATGCTTAAACGAAGTAGAAGATGAAATACGAAGTCAATCCCAAGGACACCAAGCGGGCGAAAGCCTTCGAGCTGTGGATGAAGTCGCCCATGCCGATGGTGACCGTCGTCAAGACCTTCGACGTGACGCCTCTCTACAGGGCGAGTCGGCGCAGTGGCAAGAAGTTCAACATGCTGCTGTGCTGGTGCATTGGCAGGGCGGCAAGCCAGATTGAGGAGTTCTACATGCTGCCCGAAAGCTTACCGACAGGCGAGCTGAACACGGGAGTGAACGGCAAACTGTATAAGTACGACCGTTTGGCCATCAATGTGATTGTGGACAATGTGCAGGGCGGCATCAGCAATTGCGACGTCCCCTACAGTGACGATCTGGAGCAGTTCAGCCACGACTACGACAGGCTCACGCAACAGTCGGCCACAACTTGCAGCGACATCACTGACGACGGTGCCATGGTTGTGGGAACATCAGCGGTGACTGGCACGGAGCTTGACTGCATCGTTAACCAATACACCGGCATCTACAACAACCCATTCCTGGTCTGGGGACGCTACAAGCGCCACTGGTTCAGAAAGCGCCTGACGATCTCTTTGCAATTCCATCATGCCCAGATGGACGGTCGTCAGGTCGCACTGTTCCTCGAAGGGCTGCAAAAGGTCATCACTTCTTCCAGGCGTTGACCACCTCGCCGATGTACATCGAGTGAATGCCGGCAGGGAATCTGGCATACATGTTCTTGGGCGCGTCGCTCTTGAAATACTGAGGGTCGAAGGGGGCGGCATACATGATCTGGCACTCGATCACCATCGAAGCCTCCGTGTAGTAGGGCGTGCCGTTGGCAGTGTAGGCCGTGTGAAGCCCCAGGGCCTGCGCCTTGTCGCCATCGCGCCCGCTCTTGGTGCCCATGTAGTTCAGAACTTTGCTGTACTCGACGTCGAATGCCATCACGGTGAAGTACTCGGCTTTGTCCATGAACTCCTTGGTGTAGCGCTTCTCGGCCACATAGACGGTCAGTGCCGTGCGTCCCCAGAGCGTGCCGATGCCACCCCAGCCGATGGTCATGGCGTTGCTCTTCTCCTTGTTGCCAGCGCATAGCAGTTCGGCATCGTGGAACCATTGGAAACCATTCTCCGTAAAGTCCTCCCTTACGTTGAACTGCTTGAACCCATTCTCCTCCTGAGCAAATGCAGGAGCAACGGCCATCGTCATCATGGCCATCATTGCTGTGATAAAAACACTTTTCTTCATAAACTATCCTAATTTTCGGAACAAAAGTACGAATAATTGGACAAATATGAGTACCTTTGTCAAATGTTTTAATAAGATTTAATGACTTGCTAAAGTCGAGGGAACTGTTAAGATGCCGAAAGAGAGAGACAGGGCAGACGCGTATCGCGAGAAGGCATACGAGGGCGACACCAAGGCGATGAACAACCTTGGCGTCTGCTACGAGCGTGGCGCTGGCGTGAAGGTCAGCCTTGAACTGGCGTTCGAGTGGTATATGAAGGCGGCGGAGCTGGGCGATGTCTATGGCTGCTTCAACGTCGGAGAGTGCTACTACCACGGCAAGGGCGTGGAGCAGAGCGCTGAAAAAGCCTTCGAATGGTATATGAAAGCCGCCGACATGGGTGACATGCAGTCGCAGGTGAACGTGGGCAACGCCTATTACCTTGGCAACGGCACTGAGCAGGACCACCACAAGGCGTTCCTATGGTATCGCGAGGCCGCTTTCCAGGGGCATGTGCAGAGTCAGAAGAACTGCGGAGCGGCCTACTGGAACGGTGACGGCGTGGAGAAGAACTTGGAGGAGTGTGCTTTCTGGTATGAGCTGGCGGCCAACGGCGGCGATGCCCAGGCACAGTTCGCCATCGGCTGGTTCCACATGACGGGCAACGGCGTCCCCGTGGATGAGAAGAAAGGGCTGAAATGGATTCACAAGTCCACCTTCCAAGGCTATCAGCCTGCCATCGACTATTGCAAGGAGCATGGGTATAAATGGTATTAAAAGGCCTGATTGCATCGAACCTCCTTGAAACTAAGCAGATGGCGTTCGGCCCTTTGCACTTGACGGGTGGGCTGCTGATAATCCACACCTCCTCACCTCCACGTCTCCACATCTCCACACCTCCACATCTCCACACCTCCACATCTCCACACCTCCTCACCTCCTCACCTCCTCACCTCCTAATAAATCCTTGATATGAACAAAGAAGGAAAGCGAGAACTACAACGTAAGCGGCTGATGGACAATAAGGTCTATCAGGCCATGGGCGGCCTGACACGTTACATGGATCGCTACTATCTGGATGCTCTCATGGGCCTCGTCCCTGGCTGGGGTGATGCCATCGCGCTGCTCAGTGTGGTGCCGTTTGTCTATTTCTCGTTGCGCGTCATCAGGAGCATCCCGCTGACGTTGGCTGTCCTTAACAATGCGTTGCGCGACGTGCTGTTGGGCATGATTCCGTTTTTCGTTGGCGACATCATCGACATCTTCCATCGTGCCAACACGAAGAACATGGCGATGATCCAGGGCTTCGTGGATGGCGACGAGCATGTCATCAGGCAGGTGAACCAGCGAGCCGTGCAGTCGGTCGTGGTTCTTGTCGTCCTGGTTCTGCTCATTGCACTGATGGTGTGGGCGTTAGTAAGTTTCGGCGGCTACCTGTATTCACAGGTGGCGTCGCTTTTCTGATATACTCATGTGAAGAATGGCTTGGAAACTGAAATATCGTTGCAAGACCTGTGGCTACGAAGCCGATGTGTACGAGGGGCGTGGGCTCTTCCGTCAGGAGATTACGGCCATGTCGTGCCCTGACTGTAAGACCATCCAGAACATCGTCGTAGGTGGTATCATTGCCGACGTGGCCCCATCCTACAGAAGTGAGGTGGGACGGCTGTGCCTGAACTGTGGCAGCGACAACATCCGTGTCTGGGATAAGAAGACCTGTCCGAAATGCCATGGCGAAATGGAAGAGACTGGCGACAAGGAGTTTTGGACATAGCCGTACGAAAAAAAGAACCGCTGATACATTGCGAATCAGCGGCCTTTTCTATGCAAGAAGTCGAGGTGACAGGACTCGAACCTGCGACATCCTGGTCCCAAACCAGGAACGCTACCAACTGCGCTACACCTCGATTTGCGTTTTGCGGGTGCAAAGGTAATCATTTTAGTTCATAGTTCATAATCCACAGTTCAAAATCCTTTTGGATATTAGCATAGTTTAACTTTTCAGGGGCTTTCCCTGCCTATAAACTTTGAACTGTGAACTATAAACTATCAGCTACTTAATAATTCCCTGCTCAACAAAGATGCGCTTTAGGGCGAGTACCGAACGTTCCACCTGCTCCTTGGTGTGGGTGGCCATCAGGGCATAGCGTACCAGCGTGTCTTGTGGAGCACATGCCGGCGGTATGACCGGATTGATGAACACACCGGCCTCGAAGGCAAGTGCCGTGACGAGGAATGTCTTCTCGGTGTCGTGGACATAGAGCGGAATGATGGGGCTCTCAGTGTCGCCAATCTCGAAGCCCTCCTCGCGGAAACGCTGCAGGGCATAGTTCGTCACCTTCCACAGGCGCTCTATGCGCTCAGGCTCCTGCTGGATGATGTGCAGAGCCTCCATGGCGGCGGCAGTGGCAGCAGGCGTGTTCGATGCCGAGAAGATGTAGGTGCGACAGCTGTGGCGCAGCCAGTTGATGGTGTCGAAGTCGGCAGCGATGAATCCGCCAATGGATGCCAGCGACTTCGAGAACGTGCCCATGATGAGGTCAACGTCGTCTGTAAGACCGAAGTGGTCGCAGACACCGCGTCCCTGGCGACCGAAGACGCCGATGCCATGAGCCTCATCGACCATCAGCGAGCAGTTGTACTTCTTTTTCAGTGCAACAATCTCAGGCAGCTTGGCCAGGTCGCCCTCCATCGAGAAGAGTCCGTCGACTACAATCAGCTTGATGGCCTCCTGGGGGAGCTTCTGCAGCACGCGCTCCAGGTCGTCCATGTCGTTGTGCTTGTAGTGCAGCTGCTTGGCAAACGCCAGCCGGCGCCCGTCAACGATCGAGGCATGGTCGCGGTCGTCGCAGATGACATAGTCGTCCTTGTTAAGCAGTGCGGGAATAACGCCCTGATTGACGCTGAAGCCCGTCGAGAAGCATAGACATTGCTCCTTGCCGATGAACTCAGCAATCTCTTTTTCTAACTGCACGTGAATATCGAGCGTACCGTTCAGAAACCGACTGCCGGCACAGCCCGTACCGTATTTGTCGAGAGCCTCCTTGGCCTTGTCGATGATGCGCTGGTCGCCCGTAAGGCCTGTATAAGCATTCGAGCCAAACATCAGCACTTTATGGCCGCCCATTTCTACTTCCGTGCCTTGCTTACCTGTGATGGCCCGGAAGTAGGGATAGACACCCTTGGCCATGAATTCTTGAGGCACGCGATACTGCTTGTATCTTTCTTGTAGTTGTCCCATAGATAGGTTATAACTTCTTAAACAGGCTGCAAAGTTACATAAAATTCTGCAAAACGGGCACAAAAATTGAAATAATTGTTTCTTTTTAGCAAAAAAAGCGTACTTTTGATTGGTTTTCCGACTTTTTTTTGTACATTTGCACCAATGGAAGACAGAAAGAAACATATCGTTTTCATCGTCAACCCCATTTCGGGTACCCGCTCAAAGGAAGGATTACGGAGCCTCATTGAGCAGTACATTGACGGTGAACGCTACGAGTGGCGCATCGCTCGCACCGAATATGCGGGGCATGCTGCTGTCATTGCCAGCCAGTGTGTGAATGAGCGGGTGGACATCTGTGTCGCCGTAGGTGGTGACGGCACTGTCAACGAGGTGGCCCGCTCGCTGGTGCGAAGTCGCACGGCACTGGGCATCGTACCCTGTGGCTCTGGCAACGGTCTGGCTCGCCATCTCTGCCTTCCGATGGACATGAAGGGCGCTTTGGAGATGATCAACCAAGGGCGCATCGAGCGCTTCGACTACGGTCTTATCAATCGACAGCCATTCTTCTGCACCTGTGGCATGGGTTTCGATGCCTTTATATCACTGAAGTTTGCCGAGGCAGGCAAGCGTGGCATGGTGACCTACGTGGAGAACGTGCTGAAGGAGGGCCTGAAATACAAGCCCGACACCTATACTATTCGCGATGAGACGGGCACCCACAGCCTCAAGGCTTTCCTCATCACCTGTGCCAATGCCGCCCAGTATGGCAACAACGCCTACATCGCGCCAGGGGCCTCGATGCAGGACGGCCTGATGGACATCATCGTCATGGAGCCCTTCAACGTCGTTGAAGCGCCTAAGCTGGCCATGGACCTTTTTGCCAAGACGCTGAGCAGTAACTCGCGTATTAAAACGTTTCAGGCGCGTCGCGTACATATTGAACGTTCTATGCCTGGCGCCATTCACTACGATGGCGACCCCCTGAACATGGGCACGGAGATTGATGTGGAGATGCGGCACTTGGGGCTGCGTGCCATTGTCAACCCTGCGGCCATTGAGGACCGTGCCGAGCCTAATAAGATGGTGAATGCCCTGAGCAGCATCGTCAACAGCGTTAACCGCATCATCGTCAAGTAGGGGCAAGCTGCTCCGAGAAGTCTCCCACACTTCTTCGAGAGGACTGCCAGACTTCTCCTAGAAGTCTCATACACTTCTCCTAGAAGTCTCCTACACTTCTCCGAGAAGTCTCCCACACTTCTCCGAGAAGTCTCCCAGACTTCTCGGAGAGGACTTCTCTCCCTGCAGCGGCCATTTGGGACTGACACAAAAAAACGAGAGAGAGCCTGAATTGACTCTCTCTTTCTCTTGGTAGGAACATTGGGACTCGAACCCAAGACCTCTTCAATGTGACTGAAGCGCTCTAAACCAACTGAGCTATGCTCCTATGTGTAAGCTGCTGAAACACAGCCTTCGTGAACCCGAAGGGATTCAAACCCTTGACCTTCAGAACCGGAATCTGACGCTCTATTCAGCTAAGCTACGGGTCCCTTCTGCTCGTTTGCGGGTGCAAAGTTAGACATTTTTTTTCATTCCTGCAAATTTCTGGGCAAATATTTTCTTTATATTGCAGAATTTTGTGTAACTTTGCACCTCGAAAGCGAACTATTTATGATTTTAACCAGAAAAAACGAGTCTGACGTGTCGACAATTTCGGCAGTAGCACTGCGGTGGTTGGTTGTGGTGCTGGTGGTCGCCGTGCTCATGCCTGGCTGTGGTGGCAAGACTAAGCCGCAGCAGGTAGCCTATGATGACGAGCAGGCGGAGACCGCCGACCAATGGGACGACGACACCGACGAGGAGCTGACCGACGAACTGCTGGAGGAGGAAGTGGTGCCTGCAGCTGCCGAGGAGCTCTTCGACGACTTCTTCTTCCTGTTCGCTTCCAACCGTAAGCTGCAGATGGAGCGCATAGCCCTTCGCTCAGCCGATGGTCAGAACGATGTTGCTGAGGACAGCCTGGCGGTGACCGCTGACACTGTGGAGCGCATCGACTGGCAGATGAACCACTTCTTCATCAATCAAGACTACTACACCGTCATTTTCGACCGTCCCGAGTTTATGGACTTCGTGAAGGACACGGCGGTCAGCGAGGCTGTCGTCGAGCATATCGACTTCGCTTCGGAGACGGTAAACCAGTATATGTTCGACCGCCAGCAGGGGCTGTGGATGCTGCGTCAGGTGGTGCACCAGCCCATTGACGACAACCCCAACGCCTCGTTCCTGCACTTCTACCACCGCTTTGTGACCGACTCCCTGTTCCAGCGTGAGAGCCTCGCCGACGAGATTGAGTTCCACGGTGCCGACCCTGACAACGAGGATTCGGAGCTCGACGGCCTTATCACACCCGACTTCTGGGACGCCTTTGCGCCAGAGCTGCCGCAAGAGAGCATCTACAATATTATATATGACCGCCATCAGGATGCTGCCACACGCCAGAAAATATTTGTGTTGCGTGGCGTTTCGAACGGCAGTGAAATGGAGATAACCTTCAGTAAGGAGCAGGACGCTTGGAAGCTGAAGAAACTGATGGAGTGATTTTCTTCAATTGAGAATTGAGAATTGTGAATTGAGAATTGTGAATTGTGAATTGAGAATTGTGAATTGAGAATTGTGAATTGTGAATTGAGAATTGTGAATTGAGAATTGTGAATTGAGAATTGAGAATTGTGAATTGAGAATTGTGAATTGTGAATTGTGAATTGAAAATTGTGAATTGAAAATTGTGAAAGACTTACGCGATTATAGCTTGCTGAAGCACAACACGTTTGGAATTGATGCCCGTTGTAGGCGCTTCGTGGAGGTGACGACGACCGACGAGGCACGCCAGCTCAGTAGCCTTTTGGGCCCCAGCGACCAGCCACTGCTCGTCTTAGGCGGTGGCAGCAATCTGTTGTTGACGGGCGACTTCCCTGGCACGGTGATCCATGCTGCCATCAAAGGCATGGAACTGGTGGAGCAGGACGAGGCATCGCAGACGGTGCTGCTGCGAGTAGGCAGTGGTGAGGTGTGGGACGACGTTGTCAGCCATTGTATTGCCCAGGGGTGGTATGGTACAGAGAACCTGTCGCTCATTCCTGGTGAAGTGGGCGCTTCGGCTGTACAAAACATTGGTGCTTACGGTGCCGAGGTCTCTTATATTATATATAAGGTGGAGGCTGTCCGCCTGAGTGACGGACAGCTGACGACCTTTGATGCTGCCGACTGTCAGTATGCTTACCGTTGGAGCCGCTTCAAGGGTGAGTGGCGCGGCCAGTATCTCATCACCCACGTCACTTACCGGCTCTCGAAGGTCTTCCAGCCACAGCTCGACTATGGCAATATCCGTGTGGAGCTGGAGCGCAGAGGCATCGACCAGCCTACGGCTCACGAGCTGCGCCAAGTCGTTGTAGACATCCGCCGTCAGAAGCTGCCCGACCCGCAAGTGGAGGGCAATGCGGGCAGTTTCTTTGTGAACCCCGTGGTGGAACGCCAGCAGTACGAGCAGCTTGCTGCCAGATACCCTGGCATGCCCCATTACTGCGTCGACGATGCACATGAGAAGATTCCTGCTGGCTGGCTCATTGAGCAATGTGGATGGAAAGGACGTGCGCTGGGTCCTGCCGCCGTTCACGACCGTCAAGCCCTGGTGCTCGTCAACCGTGGTGGTGCCACTGGGCAGGACATTGTACGCCTGTCGGAAGCCATCTGTCTGGATGTCCGTCAGCAGTTCGGCATCGTCATTCACCCAGAAGTAAATATCGTCTGAGCCTATGCAAATCACGTTTCTCGGAACAGGCACCTCATGTGGTGTACCCGTCCTCGGTTGTCAGTGTGAGGTGTGCCGCAGCAGTGATCCGCGCGACCAGCGACTGCGCTGCTCCATCCTCGTGGAGACACAGCAGACGCGCCTGCTCGTCGACTGTGGCCCCGACTTCCGCCAGCAGATGCTGTCACAGCCTTTCCGCCGCATCGACGGCATTCTTATCACCCACTCGCACTACGACCATGTGGGTGGTATGGACGACATTCGCCCTTATTGCCAGTTTGGCGAGATCAATGTCTATGCCGATCCCATAGCGCGCCAGGGCATGCTTCAGATGTTGCCCTACTGCTTTGCCGAACATCGCTATCCCGGTGTGCCTGCCATAGGACTGCATGAGATACATGCCGGCGAACCGATGCGCATTGGTGACATCGACATCATGCCCGTTCGTGTGATGCACGGGCAGCTGCCCATTCTGGGCTACCGCTTCGGACCCTTCGCTTATATCACCGACATGAAGACCATCGATGACGACCAGCTGCCATTGCTCCAGGGTGTAGAGGTGCTTTGTGTCAATGCTTTGCGCTTCGATAAGCCCCATCATTCGCACCAGTTGGTCGATGAGGCCGTTGCGTTTGCGCGTAGGGTGGGGGCGCGGCAGACGCTGATAACGCATCTCTGCCATGATATCGGACTGACAGACGAAGCGAACGAAAAACTTCCAATTGACATAAAATTGGCCTACGATGGTCAGAAAATAGAAGTTTTTGGTTAATTATTGTTAGAGAATGAAAGTTTTTTGCCCTTTTTCTTGCAGGGTCGAATAAAAATGCATACCTTTGCGGTGTGTTTTTCATAGTATTAGATTTAAGGTTAACAAAGGTTGGAGTACAGCGGTACTCCTTTTTTTGTGCCAATTTCTCAGATTCAAGGATATTAGCTTGGAAATTGTTTGGCCGTTTGTGCTTTTTTTCGTAATTTTGCAGCAGTTATTAGAAGTGTATGGCAACTATGGTGCAGAAACGACGCAAATACCCCGTAGGAATACAGACGTTCTCGCGGCTCATTAGCGAGGGCTATGTCTATGTGGACAAGACCGACCTGGTGTGGCAGATGGCCAACGAGAACAATCCTTTCCTCTTCCTGGCCCGTCCTCGCCGCTTTGGCAAGAGCCTGCTGGCATCAACGCTGCACAGCTTCTTTGCAGGTGAGCGCGAGTTGTTTCGTGGTCTGAAGGTTGACCAGCTGGAGTGGGACTGGCAGCAGTACCCCGTGTTTCACTTTGATCTCAGTGGGGCGAAGCACATGCCGCCAGAGCATGCGAAGGATGAGCTTGGCAATCAGTTGGCTGTCATGGAAGAAACCTATGGAGCTAATCCTCTGGAGACAACGCCAGGTATGCGTTTGGCAGGACTGATACATCGTGCTCACAAGGCAAGCGGTCTGCAGGTAGTTATCATCATTGACGAGTACGATGCTCCTTTGCTTGACGTGCTCCATGAGGAGGAAGGACTTAAGCAGATGCGTGAGGTACTTCAGGAGTTCTACCAGCGACTGAAAAAAATGGAGCCTTACATCAAGTGCTGCTTCATCACGGGTGTCACGAAGTTCTCACAGCTCAGCATCTTCTCCACCATCAACAACATCACCATCATCAGCATGCTGCCGAAGTACGCCGCGCTCTGTGGTGTCACCGAGGAGGAGCTGGTCACCACGCTGGCTCCCGACATTGCCTTGCTGGCTGAGACGTACGAGTGTACGCCGGAGGAGATGCACCAGCGGTTGAAGACGCGCTACGACGGCTATATGTTCTCAGAGAATGCCCCCGAGGTGTATAATCCCTTCAGTCTGTTCAAGGCTTTCGACTCGCAGAAGTTGGGCAACTACTGGTTTGAGAGCGGCACGCCGACATTCTTGATACGCCAGATGCAGAAGTTCAATACCGACATCACTTCGCTTGACAGCATGGAAGTGTCAGGCTCTGCCTTCGACAAGCCTACCGAGGCCATGACGACAGCCCTGCCGTTACTCTACCAGAGTGGCTACCTCACTATCAAGGGCTATGATCGCGAGATTGAGGCATATACGCTGGGCATTCCCAACCAAGAGGTACAGACGGGCTATGCCGAAGGTCTTATGCCAACTTATATAGGTCTTGACAGCACGGATGTGCAAATGGGTTTTGCTGCTAAGTTCTGGCGCGCGCTGAAGAAGGACGACGTTGAGCTTGCCTTGCGCGAGATGCAGGCCTATCTGGCAGGCCTGCCCTATGTGGAAGGCTTCAAGCGAAAGCTGGAACAGGTGGCTGTGGCCGAGGGCTTTTATGAGTACACGTTCTACTTGGTGTTCTCGATGCTCAACGTCTACGTTCGTACGCAGGTCAAGTGCCATGGTGGGCGCATTGACATGGTGGTGCTGATGCCCCAGACCACCTATGTGTTCGAACTGAAGATGCACGAGACAGCCCGGCAGGCCTTGGAGCAGATAGACCAGCGTGGCTATGCCCTGCCTTATCAGACCGATGGCCGCAAGGTCGTGAAGGTTGGCCTGCACTTCAATCTTGACACCCGCACACTCGACGAATGGGTTGTCAGTTGATCTTCCCGCATCATGCAAGATAGCGCGGTTTTTGTTTGGCCGTTTGTGCTTTTTTTCGTAATTTCCTTTAAAAATGTTCAACTCATAACAGTTGTTAGTATGATGAATCACAAAAGAATACTCCTGGCTATCGCTTTACTGTTGATGGTTATAGGCCTCCGGGCTCAGACGCTGGTGGTTAACCATGTTGACGGTACAACTACCGAAGTGAAACTCACGACGGTGAACTACCTGTCGGTTGCCGATGGTTATTACGTCGTAGTCGCCAACGGGACGGAGACAAAGTTTAGTGTGTCCGATGTCAAGAGCATTTCATACCAGTGGACAAACGGCGACGTCAACCGTGATGGCGACGTAGGCATCGGCGACATCGTGGCCATCACCAACATCATGGCGGGCATTGACAACGATGCACCTGACTACGGACAGGCCCCCCGAAGGTGCAAAGGCCATAGATTTGGGACTCCCAAGTGGTACCATGTGGGCCAACATGAACGTGGGGGCTGAGTCGCCACAGGAGGCTGGCCTCTACTTCGCCTGGGGCGAGACTGAGGGTTACAACGGCGATGCCTCTGATGGCCATTCGTTCAACTGGACCAACTACAAGTGGATGACAGAGGGACAGGCGTCGTGGAAGTATATTAACAAATATCAGTTGGCTGACCACCAGACGGATGCCTGCTGGTACGTTTACGACTGGGACATCGTTGACTACAAGTTTGTGGGAGATGGCAAGTCAGTGCTTGCTCCTGAAGATGATGCTGCCCACGTGAACTGGGGCGGCGACTGGTGCATGCCCACCAACGAGGACATTCAAGAGTTGCTGGCCAATACCACCACCGAGTGGACCACCGCTCTCGGCATCGTTGGTTGTAAGTTCACCAGCAAAACCAACGGTAATTCCATTTTCTTGCCCGCAGTAGGGTATCGCAGCGGTACGAAGCTCTACGGCCACTTGACCTACGGCCGCTGCTGGTCGTCGTCGGTCAACCCCTTGGACTCGAGCGAAGCGCTCAACCTCTACTTCGATTCTGAATTGGTCACCACGGAGAAAACCAGCAGCCGTAACGTTGGTCGGAGTGTTCGCCCCGTTCTCAAGAACTAAATAAGCACGTCGTTTCCAAACTCGAAAACGACGTGCTTTGCGGAGGCGTTTTTTTAAAAATGCCTGACGGCGGGGCGGTGTCCTAAAAGGAGGCTTCCCGCCCCGACGTGGGGCTTATTTCTTCAGTTTGCGCTTGCTCTTGCCTATGCCGATAAGACTGAGCAGCCCGCCATAGTTGCGGCGCAGCTTGCGTACGGTCATGTAGGCATCGAAGACCGTTACGCCGTATGACAGCATCTTCATGATGTATTCACTGCGCGTGGTGTCCTCACGGCTGACGAAGAGCTGGTTCCACGTCTGTCCTATCTGCTTCGAGTCTTGTTGCAGGGCCTCGTAGAGTTGCTCCTTGCGTAGGCGTATCTCCTCTAATGTCTGATACTTACTTTGTGAGGTGGCAGTTTTTGGCATAGTTGGCAGGGAATTAAATGTGGTCAGCTCATCAGCAGGTTGGCAAGAAATCTGACGATGGGGCGCTCAATCCACGTTTTGCGGAAGGCGTAGACCACGCCAAAGAGCAGTAAGTGAATGCCGCCAATGATAAACAATGCTGCGGCTAAGCCGGTGAACTTGGAAAGCCACACGGCAAAGCCCAAGGCAGCAAACAGCAGTACGGCGAGAAGAATAAGAAACAGCAGCACCACCAGTGCGGTGACTGTCAGCAGACGCACCACCTTGTCGATGAGGTCGAGTTTTGTGTACTCGGTCTGAATCCCTACGTAGTGTTTCAGCTGCTCAATGAGCTGGCCGATGGTCTCTATGTTCTTATCGCTCGACAACATGCTCTCATTTGACTTTTTTAGCCATTCCGCAAACAACCCACAAGGCCATTTCACGAATGGCCTGTCTGACCATTTCACGAATGGACCGTTTGCCATTTCAAGAATGGCCGATCGTGTCAATCAACACTTACTCAGCAGCAACCTCTTCCAGGTCGTCAACGAGGTCGACCACCTCTTTGCGGTTGAGCTTGATGTTGTGCTTCTTCAGGAAGTCCTCAACAGTGTTGGCAATCTTCGAACGGGTGTCCTGTCCCTTCTCGGGGGCCAGCAGCAGACCAACGGCTGCTCCAGCGATTGCGCCGCCTAATACAGCGCCAAAATAACTTAATCCTTTCATAGTCACTTTCATTTTAAAGGGTGAATACAAATCTGCCGCAAAAATACAAAAATAATCTGTGAGAACGCACAAAAATGCTGTAAAATTTGGTTAAAATGCGCCATTTTCGGCCATTTAACAAAGTTTATCTACTGTTTTTGCCGTTTTTTCGCTGATTATTCGTAATTTCGCACGCAGTAATTCACAATTATCTAAATTTAAGGACAAAAAAATGAAGAAGTACATTGTTTTATGCGCAGGCCTTTGCTTGGCCATGTCGTTCACAGGTTGTAGATCCAGCGAGAGTGCTTACAAGAAAGCTTACGAGAAGGCACAGGCTCAGGCAGCCGCCCAACAGGTAAGTACTACGCAGCAGACTGAGACGCCTGTGGTGACACCCGTTCAGACCACCCAGACGCAGGTTACCGATAATTACGACAACGTGTCGGTGCGCCGTGAGAGCGTATCGGTTGTTAATGGTTCTGGCCTGAAGGACTACAGCGTCGTTGTTGGCTCCATGACTGTCTCTGCCAATGCCGAGGGTCTGCAGCAGCGCCTGAAGGCTGCCGGCTATAACGCCCAGATTGCCAAGGCCGACGTGCACGGCCAGACATGGTATCGCGTCATCGCCGCCACCTATGATAGCAAGGCCGACGCTGTTCGCAGCCGTGACCAGTTGCGCTCTACCTATCCCGATGCTTGGCTGCTGTACTACACGCGATAAGCATTCACTGAGAAGGAGCATAGCAAATTGGCTCGGATCATTTCCATCGATTACGGACGGAAACGCACTGGACTGGCAGTCACCGACCCTCTGCAGCTGATAGCCGGAGGGTTGGCGACTGTTTCTACATCGGAGCTCTTCGAATGGCTCAAGGCCTACATTGCCAAGGAGCCTGTAGAGCGTCTGGTCATTGGTGAGCCGTTGCAACCCAACGGTGCTCCCAGTGAGAACCTGGCGCGTGTTCAGCAGTTTGTGAACCGCTGGCGGAAGGCCGTCCCTGAGATTCCTATTGAGTATTACGATGAGCGCTTCACATCGGTGCTTGCCCATCAGGCCATGCTCGATGGTGGACTGAAGAAGAAGGCACGCCAGAACAAGGCCCTTGTTGATGAGATCAGTGCCACCATTCTCCTTCAGGACTATATGCGCTCAAAGAAATTATAAGTGCATCAGCCATTATTAAATTGTAGTTCGTACAGCATCAATTGTAAAATTGTAAATTGTCAAATTGTAAATTCCAATGGTTTTACCTATTTATATATATGGTCAGCCCGTTCTTCGGAAAGTCACCGAGGACATCACTCCCGACTATCCCGACCTCCAGCAGTTCATCAGCGACATGTGGGAGACGCTGGCTGAGTCGGAGGGCATAGGGCTGGCAGCACCGCAGGTGGGCAGGGCCATTCGCCTCTCGGTCATTGACCTGCGGCCGTTGGCAGAGGATTTCCCTGAATATAAGGACTTCCGTCAGGCCTACATCAACCCGCACATCGTAGAGTACGACGACAGCCAGACCGACACCTCGGAAGAGGGGTGTCTCTCGCTGCCCGCCATCCATGAGAAGGTGGTTCGTCCCACCCGCATCCGTGTACAGTGGATGGACGAGCAGTTCCAGCCCCACGACGAGTGGATAGAGGGCTACTTGGCCCGTGTCATGCAGCATGAGTTCGACCATCTGGAAGGAAAGATGTTTGTCGACCATATCTCGCCACTGCGTAAGCAGCTTATTAAGAGTAAGCTGAAAGCGCTCACCCAAGGCCGTTACCGCTGCGGTTACAAGACGAAGCCGGTGACGAGGAAATGAATAGATGAAAGATGAAAGATTAAAAATGAAAGATGAAAAGTGAAAGGTAAAAGGTGAAAAGTGAGAAGTGTAGTTAGTTTTGTTTCGTTCTTTGATAGCCAGAACAAGCGTTGCTGGCTAAGGAGATTTGTTACTACACTTTTTACTTTTACCTTTTCTCTTTTGACTTCTCTCGCTCAGTATAACATCGACCGGCTGGTGACCATTGGGCGCTCGGCACTCTATTTTGAGGACTATGTCCTGTCGATGCAATATTTCAACCAGGCCATCACCGCCAAACCTTATCTTTACGAGCCATGGTTCTTCCGTGGCGTGGCAAAGTACTATCTGGACGACTATGCCGGTGCTGAGAGCGACTGCACCGAGGCCATTAAGCGCAATCCTTACGTTGTCAGTCTCTACGAGCTTCGCGGTCTGTCGCGCATCCAGCAGAAGAAGTTTGGCGATGCCATCGAAGACTATACCCGTGCCCTGAAGTACGATCCTGAGAACCGTAACCTCTGGCACAACCGTGTGCTCTGCCATATCCAGAACGAGGAGTACCCCGAGGCCTTGGCTGAACTTGACACCATCCAGCAGCGGTGGAGCCAGTTTGCCCGGGCCTATAACATGCGGGCCGATGTCTACATGCAGATGAAGGACACCACGCAGGCTATCGAGGCCTTCAGTCAGAGTCTGCGCATCGACCCTTACGACGGCCAGACCTGGGCTGCTCGTAGCATCATCAGCCTCTCACGCGAGGAGTGGGACAGTGCCGAGGTGCAGCTCAACCATGCTATCCACCTCATGCCCGAGCACGCTGGCTGTCACATCAATCGCGCACTGGCACGCTTCAACCAGAATAACCTTCGTGGCGCCATGGCCGACTACGACATGGCTCTTGACTTGGAGCCCAACAACTTCCTCGGCCATTACAACCGTGGACTGTTGCGGGCACAGGTGGGTGACGACAACCGCGCTATCACCGACTTCGACTTCGTGCTACGCTTAGAGCCCGACAATATGCTGGCGCTGTTCAATCGTGCCGTTCTGCTCGATAAGACGGGCGACCTGCGTGCCGCCATCCGAGACTACTCTAAGGTCATCGACGAGTTTCCTAACTTCTGGACGGGCCTTGAGTTCCGTGCTGGCTGCTACCGCCGCCTCGGTATGACGAAGCAGGCTGAGCAAGACGAGTTCACCGTGTACAAGGCACGACTCTACAAGCATCTCTTTGGCACACAGCCCCGACTGGACCCCAGCCAGATGCGCAAGCGCAGTGATGAGGATGTCGAGAAGTACAACCAGCTGGTCGTCGAAGACGAGCAGGAGCCCGAGCGCGAGTATCAGAACGACTACCGTGGCAAGGTGCAGAACCGCAAGGTAGACATGGACTATCAGCCCATGTTCGCATTGTCATTAGAACCGCCACGCAGCGACGTGCGCCAGAATGTGGCTTTCGACCGACAGGTGGACGAGCTGAACCAGCAGAAACTCGCGCGTACCTTATATATAAATAATATCCATGGTGCCACCGACAACCAGAGCAGCAACCAGTACTTCCAGCTGATTGACTCGCTGACGACCACCATTCAACGGTCGACAGACACACAGCAGGCAGTACGTCTCTTGCTTGTACGCGCTATTGCCTACAGTGCCATCCAGAACTACGAGGCTGCCATTGAGGATCTCTCTACCTATCTTCATATTGACTCTACATCGGTTGTCGCCCTCTGGCAGCGTGCTGTCTGTCAGTCGCGCATCAACCAGTTCCAGGCCAGCGAGGGTACCAACATCGACTTGAAGACGGCTAATGTCCTTGGCGACCTGAACCACGCCTTGGCACTTAGTCCGCAGAACGCGTGGTTGCTCTATAACCGTGGCAATATCCGTGCCCAGCGTCACGAATACCGTCAGGCCATCGATGACTATACGGCTGCCCTTCAAATCGAGCCTGCCCTGGCCGAGGCTTACTACAACCGTGGCCTCTGTCATATCAAAGAGGGGCGTCAGGCGGAGGGTGTCGCTGACTTGAGCAAGGCTGGCGAGCAAGGACTATACACGGCGTATAGTCTCATTAAGAAGTATCAGAAGAAGTGAGGGAGCAACCTCGTTATAACGTTATGACGATATAACGTTATGACGAAGCCTCGTAATAACGAAATAACGTCATAACGTTATAACGAGGGAAGGAGAAAAGGAGAAGAGGAGGGAAGGAGAAAAGGAGGGAAGAAGGAGAAAAGAAGAATAGAAAACGAAATAACAAATAACAGGAAAAATGAGCGAGACGAAAGAACCGATTACTTGGAACCGCATCCTCGGTGTTGTGCTGAGCATGCCCGGTGTGAAGGTCGACCGCGAGGCCTTCCTTCGTAAGGAGCTGAAGCCCTACTGCAGTGCTGCAAAGCTGAACATGTTGGGAAGCGTGCGGCCATACAACATTGTGTCTGACGGTATTGTCGACAAGGTGGCCAACTCATGCATCAAGCGGCACACCGCCTTGGTGACGACGGCATCGACCATTGCCGGACTGCCCGGCGGTCTGGCGATGGCCGCCACCATTCCCGGCGATATCACACAGTACTACTACCACGTCATCGTGCTCTCACAGAAGCTGGCCTATCTCTACGGTTTTCCTGACTTCTGCGAGGAGGATGGCGAGCTGAGCGAAGGCGCCTCCGACCTGCTCACCATCTTTATGGGTTCGATGATGGGCGCAAAGGTAGCCGACCAGGGCATCAGCGAGTTAGCCAAGGAGGTCGCGAAGGAGGCCGTCGGCCGTCTGCAGCGCATCGCCATCACGAAGTCGGCCGTCTATCCCATTGCCGTCAAGGTGGCACAGCTCGTGGGTGTAAAGCTCACGAAGGAAGGCATGGCAAAGACTGTCGGCAAGCTCATCCCCATTGCCGGTGGCCTCTTCTCTGGCAGTTTGACACTCTTCTCGTTCAATCCCGGTGCCAAGCGGTTGCAGAAGCGGCTCAAGGCTCAGAAGCACCATTTTGTCGATGGCGACGTTGACGCGTTGGAGTTCGACAACATCAAGTCGTCGTTTGTTAAGGCTGAGCGTAGTGAAAGTCACCCTGAGGACAAGCAGCGTGCCGTCGTTGAGGCAATGATCAACATTGCCAATATCAACGGTAGCGTCTCGGCCGAGAAGTACAAGCTGATTGAGCAGTGTGTCGCACAAAGCGACCTGTCCGATGACGCCAAGCTTGAGTTGTTAGGCCATGTCGCCACCGAACAGGATCGCGTGTCGGACTTTAGCTACGACGTCGACTATGAGCTGCTGGCCTGCGATGTTGACTTTGCCCAGCAGGCTGTCCGTGCCATGATTGACGTCATTCGTGCCGATGGCCATGTGCCGACCATGGCCGAGCGCATGTACCTGACAATGACCGCCAAGGCCATCGGCATCGATAAGGATACTCTTAACGACATGTTGGAAGCCGCCATCAGCGGAAATTGACCTTTTTCGTCCCTCCGTCGAGTGTCCGCTGGATGTAGATGCCAGGGCGCAGGTGGCTTGGTGCGACGCGCTTGCCGTCGAGGCTGTAATAGGCCGACGGCGAGCTATTTGTCGTGCCGGTTGTGACGATGCCTTGTGTCTGTACCACTTCGCTCATGGGGAGGCTGGCGGCGTTGATGATGTCCATGTCGTAGATGTCGGCGGCGGTCACGTCGTCGACAGCTTTCGTCAGCAGGGCTGTAACGGTCAGCTGGTCTGCCACCCACGCGTCATCGAGCGTTGTGGTGAAGCTGGCGTGGTAGGTGCCGTTGTCGGCGGTTAGCTTTTGTCCCGTCGGGCTGGTGATGTAGGAGCGCAGCACGTCGTTGTGTTTGTAAGTCTTGTCGTTGGTGGTACGCTGTGTGGCAATGTTGTACACCGTCTGTCGGCTCTGCACATTGTTCTCGGAGAGCATCAGCGTGAGGGCCACGTCGCCGTAGATAGCCTGTGCTTCGGGTAGCAGCTGACCTTCGGCCTCGATGGTGAGCTGGCGTGCGTCGGCGTCGTACTTACCGCTGAGGCTGACGGTGGCGAACGATGGCGAGTAGTAGTCTTGCAGGACCATGTCGCCGATGATGCCTGCCGACATCTCGGTGGAAAAGACGGGCAGATAGTCGTTCATGTCGTAGGCCACGTAGGCCTCGCCGGGGAAGTAGGCCCTGTTGATGGTGAACGTGGGATAGGTGTAGGCATAGAGGTCGCAGAGGTAGGCTGCATCGCTGATGGCTAACGGCGTACCGGGGCGGTGGACGTTAACCACGGTGATCATGTCGCCCATCTTGCTCTTCACTTGACTCAGTGCGTCGTTGAGGAAGGGCACGTATGGCGAGTTCTGGTCGGTGTAGATCTCGAGGTAGGCCTTGCTGCGCTGCACGTTGTCGGCATAGACGGCAAAAACGGTTGCCAGGCGGTCGTTGCGTCGGTCGTCAGGCTCACCACCGTTGACTTTGTTGACAAACACGGTCAGCGTGTGCCTGCCCACACTGATGTCGTCCGGCAGGGTGATGCTCCCTAACCAGACGTCCTGCTGTCCGTCGACAAGTGTCTTTTCCACGTCGACATATTGGGGTTCCTGCTCGTCGATGTTGAAGCCCAGCTGGTAGGTGGCGATGGTGTCGCGCCCCGTGTTGGCGACGTTGAGCATCATCTCGACGTCCTCGCCAGCCTTTTTGTATTTGAAGCCGGCATCGAGGGCGGTGAGACTCAGCACGTTGCGTGGCAGCGTGCTGACGTCGATGATAAGCTGCACGCAGAGCTTGCCCGCACCGCTGATGGAGTAGAGACCCTCGCCCTGGCCGTAGTTGCCATAGAGGTAGAAAGCACCGTCGGTCTCCTCGCCGACGCAGCAGAGGGCCCCCTCTTCGGCATCGACCATGGCCTGCGTTTCCACGTAGTCGAATCCGAAGAAGAGCGTCTCGTCACCACGTATCTCGTAGCCTTCGCCATTGAGGAACACGTTGTTCCAACCCTCGTAGATGCGCTGACGCTGTTCCACGACGAGGTCGAAGGCCGTGCCTGTAAAGTTATAAACGAACATGCGGGTGCGCCCTAAGTTCTGGGCTGCCGCCAGACGGATGCCCACCACGTGGCAGCCGGCGTATGGCGCGAGTGCTGTCGGCGTAAGGGCAGCGCCGATGGAGTAGGTGCCTGCCTCGCCAAAGGCGGCGCCGTTGATATCGATGTCGTCAGTCACGGTGTAGCCCAGTAACCGCTGGTTGTCGCTCAGCCCCTCGACGCGTCTCTGTTGTGCGTTGCCTGTGAGGGTGGCAAGTGTCAGTAGCAGGCCGATAATCAAACGTCTGTTCATAGTCATTTAGCCATTTTAATGATTTGGTTGTTCTTATGTATCAGATAGATGCCGTGGGCCGGAGCGTTGCTCAGTCGTCGGCCTCCCAGGTCGTAGAGTGTTGCCTGTTGTGCTGTGGGCGCCGGTCGGCAGGCGACGGTGGCAATGCCTACGGTGTTGCCAATGGTATACTCCGTCATTTCCGACTGCCCGTTCAGGTAGATGGCTACGATGCCGACGACATGGTAGCCTGGCGTGACCGTGCCTAAGACATACTGGGGCGAGGTGCTCTCGCCAATCTTCTCACCGTCGAGATAGATGTCGAAGCGTACCACGTTGCCGTAGTCCACTGTCTCGCCTTGTCCGTCTTCAGGACCTACGGTGAAGTCGTCGACCTGTGTCAGGAATGCATCGACGGAGGTGTAGTGAACGGCCAGTCGCACTGTCTGCCCGGCATAGCCGGAGAGGTCGGTGACGTAGCGTGTCCACTGCTCGCTGCTGACGGGGCTCACCTCACTGATAGTAGTGAAGTCGCCAATCTGCGTGCTGCCTTCGCTAATGCAGAACTCCAGCGACTCGGGGTACATCGATGAATAGCCCTTGGCTGTCACCGTCAGTTGATAGGCATCGTGGATGTCGAGCAGTGGTGAGATGAGCCACTTGTCGGCTTGTACACGCTGCGGTGAGAAGAAGATGACGCTCTTGTTGCCCGTGGGGGCGGCGATGGCAGGGTCGGTGGGTAGCATCGGTGGCGTGGTGCTCCAGGGGTTGAACACCATGGGTGCGATGGCCGTGGGGTTGGTGCCCGTTCCTGAGCCTGGGAAGCTGACGATGTTCGACGCTGAGCCAAGGGCGATGGGGTAGACGGGCTGGTGGTCGTTGTCGATGGTAAGCCAGTCGCCGAAGTTGCCAGTGGCAAAATCGTCGTATGTCTCGAAGCTGTCGTTGAAGATGAGCTCCTGGTTCCAGCGCAGCGTCAGACGACCGTCGTCGCCCTCGGTGGCAGTGATGTTGTAAGGTGCCAGGAGGTAGTCGCTGAGGACGATGTCGATGGTGGTGTCACCATCGATGGTGATGGTCTGCTGGTAAGCCTCGAAAGCTCCCTGTGCCATGTTCACCACATACTGGCCATTGGGTAGTGAGGGCACCAGGGCCTTCCCGTCGGCGACGGTGAGCAGATAGCTCTCGGCCGTCTCCATCGAGAGCAGCGACAGCTGCTGGCCGTCGGCACTGAGCAGGCTCTGCGCCGTAACGTTGAACACCACCTGTGAGAAAGCCTCGGCAGGCGCCACGGTGACCGTTGTCGTGGTCACGTCGCTCATGGCCTGCAGGTAGACGGCCTGCACACCCACCAGATGGTCGCCACTGCTCACATTCTCGATGACGTAGCTGTAGCCGTCGGTCGTTCCTACCTGTTCTCCGTCGAGCAGCAAGTGGAATGTCTCGTTGGCGTTGGCGGGAGAGCGGAGAGCGGAGAGCGGAGAGATTTGAGAATTGAGATTTGAGGATTGAGAATTGAGAGCGGAGAGTTGCGCATTATCTTGTCCGACGTACACGTTGTCGATCATGAGCATGAACGAGCGGTAGCGGTTGTAGTCGCTGATGTAGCGGATGGCGAAGCGTATCTGCTGGCCAGCGTAGGCCGCGAGGTCATAGCTGAACTGCTGCCACCCACGGTAGTCGGCTGTCTCGTAGTTGTCTTTGTCGATGCGCACAAAGTCGGCCTGCGTGGGCTGGTCGAGGGTCGTCGTGACGTAGACCATAAAGCGCTCGGGGAACTGGTCGGCAGCCTTGCCCATGAATTGCAGAACGTTGTCGGTGCCCACGGTGATAATGGGCGAGATGAGCCAGTCGTCGTTCTGGTTACCTGAACTGGTGCGTGTGAAGCCCACATACTGCTGTCCGTCGTATGGGCGCAGGATAGGGTAGTCGTACCACCACGTTGGCTGTACCGTCAGCGGGTTGATGATCTGTGCATACTGCATGGTGCCGCGGTTAGGGTAGCTGCCGAGTAGGGGAGCGGCAGCCTCCTGATCGCCGTCGATGCCCGTCCACTCGCCGAACTCGATGGCGAAAGGCTCGTAGCTTTCGAAGTCGTCGAAGAACGCCGGTGCTTCGGTGTTCCAACTGAGGTAGATGTCGTTCTTGCCACTGAAGGCGTCGTGCCGGCAGGTAGCCGTAAGGGCATACGGCTGTCGCGTCTTCTCTTTAAGGGTCACGCTGACGGTGACTTCGGTCTCCGCCTCGTCGATGGCAAAGTCGTGGGTCAGCACATCGAAGCCCTCGCGCTCGATGGTCAGCTGGTGGTTGCCGCCGTAGACCTTCAGCTGGCAACGCCCGTTGCCGTCGAGCTTCAGTTGTCCGTAGCTCACCTCGTAGTCGGTCTGCATCAGGGTGAGCGGCTGGCCTGTCAGGTCGTCGCCCTCCACTGACTGTACTTCGATGGTGAGCTGTTTGTTACGCGACTGGGCGCTGACACCAATCGTTGTCAGCAGTAGCAGTAATAATAAGAGGTATACCTTTTTCATAGTTATTCTATATTTTGAGGAGGTAAAGGAGGTAAAGGAGGTAAAGGAGGTAAAGGAGGTAAAGGAGGTAAAGGAGGTAAAGGAGGTAAAGGAGGTAAAGGAGGTAAAGGAGGTAAAGGAGTTGAAGGAGTTGAAGGAGGTAAAGGAGGTAAAGGAGGTAAAGTAGAATAGATCTATCCCCATACCACCAACGTTTTCCCCTTGGATATCAGAGCGTTGGAGGTATTCTACTTTACCTCCTTTTCTCCTTACTCCTTTACTCCCATAATCCGAACTTTTTTCTAGTTCTCAGAGCGTTGGAGGTATTCTACTTTACCTCCTTTTCTCCTTACTCCTTTACTCCTTTTCTCCTTACTCCTTTTCTCCTTAACAAACACGAATTACCATTCATTGTTCACGAAAGCTTCTCTGATGGGTGAGAAATCCGTGCTCAATTGGTGGTAATTCGTGTTCGAATAAGATTTAGTTCTCAGTACTAATACCAGCCATGATGTTGGTGATGACCACGATGTCGCCGATACCTACCGAGCCGTCGCCATTAAGGTCGGCACGTGCTTTCGTTGCCTCGTCCTTATCGATGCCGGCCATAATGTTGGTGATGGTCACGATATCGCCGATACCCACCTGGCCGTCAAGATTGACATCGCCAAAGGGATAGTCCTCGCCAATGTGGCTGAAGGTGAAGTCATCGAAGAAGGCCAGCCAGTTGGCGTTTACCGTGGTGTGGCGCACGGCGACATAGATGTCCTCGCCGGCGAAGGCTGAGAGGTCTACAGTATAGTGGTTCCATTCGTTCTCGCCGAGATAGGGCATCTCAGTGTCGCGCATCACCGTCGAGAAGCTGGCCGTCGACGTGTTGTCACTGTTGCTGACGAGCACCTCTACGTGGTGCAGGTCGTTGTCACCCGAGAACACCGAGTTGGTCGTCGAAAGGTTGCGGGCATAGAAGTCGAAGGTGGTGTTCTCGTTAGCACGGATACGCTTCGAGATGAGCCAGTCGTTTGCCGATGAGTTGTTGTCGGGAGCGCTGGCGACCAGCGTGTACTTGCCCGTATGAGCCGTCAGGTTGGGGTTGTTATGCTCAGCCAGTGTGAAGGCATAGCGCCCGCCGTCGTTCTCGATGGTCGTCAGGTAGTATTTCGACATGTAGTTCACCTGCTTATCCACGTCGATGGTGGTGAAGTCATCGTCCCACACATAGTCCATCGGATTCACCTCAAAGCCATAGAAGAGCATGTCCTTGGGCAGGGCCTCGCCGCTGACGGGGAAGGTGGCGATATAGCCGCTCTCGAACTCCAGTGTCAACTCATCGTTCACAACGGTAGCAGTGTCCTTGGCCAAGAAGGTGATGTCGAACGTCATGCCGTCGCTAACCTCCAGCTCAGTGCCGGCGGCAAGTGATGTCTCGAAGTTCTCGGTCTTGAAGGTGGCGCTCTTCAGCGTCAGCGGGTTCTTACCGCTGTTGCGGATGGTGAGCAGGTCACCGCTGTTGTTGGCTTTGCCAAAGTTCACCTTGCCAGCATCCCACGACTCGCGGTTGAAGGCCACGCCGTCCTCAATGGTGCCGTCGATGACAATCTCGTCAAGCGAGGCACCGTTGTGCTTACCACTCAGGGCGCGGTTCACCCAACGGAACTGTACAGTCTTGCCAGCATACTGCGTCAGGTCGATAGTCTCCAAGCGCCAGTACTTCGTCTCGCCGTCGTCGTTGAAGGCTTCCGACAGGTAGGATGCCTGTGTCCACACGCCATCGGCAAATATCTCAAAGGTGGTCTCGCCAGCGCCATTGCCACCCTCTACGTTCTGCTTCTTCAGCAGGCCCGTCTCATCCTTCTTCAGCGAACGCGGATGTTCGTCGCCCCAATAGAACGAGATGCTCATGTTCTTGCCTTCGGCAGGAAGGGTGAACTCAGGTGAGAGCAGAGTGCTCTGCCGACCAGCGTTCATCCAGCCAGTGTAAAGGCAGGTGCCATTAAATGCAAAGTAGCTGTTGGGAGCCCAACGACGGTTCTCATACTCGTTGTCGGTAGTCGAGAGCCAGCCCATGGGCACTTCCTTGTCGCACTCATCGAAAGTCTCCTTCCACGGGAACTCCACGACCGAGGCATCGGGCTGTGTGGTGAAGCGCCAGGTGCTGGCACCGGTAGCATCGCCCACATCGTTGTAGCCCACCACCTTCCAGCGGTACTGTGTCTCGTAGGCCAGACGGCCAGGAATGATATAGCTGAGGGCGCGGCCCACGTCGAGGCCGTCAATCAGGTCGTTGGCTGCCGTGTTGGTGCCCACGTAGAGCTTGTAGCCCGTAGCAAACTGTGCAGGGCCCCACTCCAGAACGACGTCGACGGGATAGATGTCGGTGGCATTGTTAGCGGGCGAGACGAGCGTGGCCTTACCAGGTACGCCGTCCATACCCACAACATTGGGCAGCAGCACGCGGTCGAGCGTGAACGAAGAGTGGTCGTAAGCGCCCTCGTCATCACTCTCTATGGCGGGGTAGTACCAGCGGATGTAGCTCTCGTCCGTGCCCTCACCCAACTCCACGGTTTCGGTGATCAGCTGGTTCAGACCATTCTGCCAGTCACTGACCCACTTGGTCTGCCAATTCTCGCCAGCATCATAGCTCACTTGTAGCTCGATGTCATATTCTGGAGCGGAATCGCCGTCGTACTGGTTATAATAGGTGAACGTCACACTGCCGCCATCTGTCAGGTCGAGGAGCGGTGAGCGAAGCGAGGTGTTAGAGAAGTCGCCTGACGCTGTGGCGCTGTGGTCGCCTTCAATAGCTCTGCCAACCCAGCTCCAGCCATTGTTTCGCCACCCTGCGGGTGGGAAGTACTGCTCGAAGGTCTCCAGCATGTAGCCCTCGGGCACCAGCTGCTTCTGGGCCGTGAAGCTGATGGTGACGTCACCGCCGGTAGTGTGCAGCACGGCGTAGCCGCTGGCTTTCGATGTCATTGAGGCCGAGTAGGTCAGCAGGAAGTCCACCTGGTCATAGGTGCGCAGGTTGACCGTTGCCGGGTCGATGTTGATGCCGATGCCTTGCGGCAGGTCCATGCCCGTAATCTTCAGACCGTCCTTGCCAGTGTTCGTCAGCGTGAATACTTCAGAGTAAACCTTCTCACCGATGTACACCTCTTTAAAATCGTAGCGGTCCATCGACAGCGTGGCCACAGGGCCGGTGGTGGGTGTGAACTGGCTCACGCTAATGTCGTCGAGCCACACCACGTTGGCGCTCTCGGTCAGCATCTTGTAGACGAAAGCCAGACGTACCTTCTCGCCCTGCCAGTCGCTCAGGTCGATCTTCGACGTGTGGGGGTCCCACGTTCCGATGGGGAACACCGTCACACCACTCTCGCGGAGCATCTGCTCGTTCTGGATGCTGAACACGGTCTCGGCCGACTTCAGGTCGTTGTCGGTGACCACGCGCACCTGGAGGTCGTAGCGCGAGTTTGGGTTGGCGTTCATCGGGCTCACCCTCCACGTGAATTGCAGCTGGTAGGTGTTGTCGAGTGTCAGCTCGGGCGACAGGAGAATCTCCTCACGGGGACCACTGCCGTCAGTGGGGTCCACCGATATGGGGCCATCGCAGGCGGCGCAACAAGCGCCACCGATGGTCGAGCCACTACCTTCATCGGGATTGCTGTAGTAGTTGTGCCATGTGAACTCAACGTTCGAGCCCGTGTAGCTGTTTACGGTCTCCCAGCCTTCGCCGGCAGCGACGGGTGTAGGCTGGTTGCCAGTGTTGCCCGTCTCGAAATCCTCACTGAGGATGGTGGTTTGTGCGCTGCCTGTGGTTGCCATCAGCAGTGCGAACAGTGAAAGGACAGATTTCTTCATAAGCATGTTGTTAATTTTGTTAGGTTTATTGTTATCATTAGTGTTTAAAAGAGGATGCAAAGATACAAATTATTAGCCGAACAGCCAAATCTTTTGTGTTAAATTATAATGATGAGTCCACTTTATAAAGGCTTTTCCTCCGAGCAAACCACCAGTCCGCTCCGAGCAAGCCACCAGTCCGCTCCGAGCAAGCCACCAGTCCGCTCCGAGCAAGCCACCAGTCTGCTCCGAGCAAACCACCAGTCCGCTCCGGACAATCAAAAACGACGGCGATGAACGTCTGTCATCGCCGCCGTTGCTAATAGTTATCGGTTATGCGGGGTAGGGGGCTTAGTAGTCCTCCTCCTCGTCCTCCCACATGTCGCGGTGCCTACGGCTGTCGCTGCCTTCACCATCGCCGGCGTCTCCGCCAGTGTCAATGGGATTCGTTGTGGTAGAGTCAATGTTGGTAATTGTTCCAGCCTGCATAATACCTTCGAGGTTCAGCCTCAGGCTGAGGGTCTCGGGCGAAATATACTGCTTTTTCATAATTCTGTTACGTTTTAAGTGATGATGCTTATTACTTCACATAGACCTTCTTGCCGTTGATGATGTACAGACCCTTGCGGTTCAGCGTCTGCACCTTCTGGCCACTAAGGTTGTAAGCGCCCTCAGCATTGTTCAGGCCCTCAATCTCAAGATTGTCGATGGCAGTAGAAATGCCACCATCGTTGACCACGAAGTTGATGCTGCGTACACCAGCAGTTTTGGCCTTCAGATAGGCACGGAACGGCTTCACAGTGTTGTTCGTGGTAGCACGCTTGAACACGCCACCTGCAACGAAGTAGTCACCAGCGTCAACGTCGGTTGTGGCGTAGACACCCACGAAGTCGAAGTTAGTGCCAGGAGCCGTGGTCAGTGTCGAACTGATGTTCTTCGTGAACTTTAGACCACTAACGGGAGCTTCCAACCACAGCATGTAAGGATAGCCAGCAGAGATGAACTTATCGTTACCCTCAATCTTCTTGAAATGCACAGTTACAGAACCTGTGCCCTCATCGCCGTCATAGACAGCGAGCTCACTTTTCTCACCGAATGCCTCGGTAACCTCAGCTGCGGTCATAGCGAACGGCAGGACAACAGCATTCCAGCCAGCCTTGAACTCACGCTCAACGGTGACGTCAACCCAGTTCAGGTCAGCAACACCTTCTGCATTTTCAGCGAGCAGGAACGGACGCTCAAAGGTCAACGTGCTTGTCGACAGGTCAAAGGTGAACAGGAAATTGTAAGTGCCAGAGGTCTCAAAGTTCCACTGGTAGTTGCCACCAGAAACGTTGTAGCCATTTCCTTCGTCGATTCCGTTATCGAAGTTGGGCTTGTAGTAGCCAGAGGGAAGATCCCATGCACCGTCGGCACGGAGCTTGAAAGCATACACTTCGGCAGTCACCTCAATATCGTTCATCTCCAGCGTGAAGATGTTCGGGTCTTCAGTGCTCTGGGTCATCACCATGTCATTGTCCCAGCCATTGAAGCCTGGCATTGTACCAACGAGGCCGAACTGCTTGAAGAGCACAACGGGCTGCGTCATGCTTGTACCGTTCATGTTCAGGGCGAATTCCTTCTTCAGGAAGCCTTCTGCCTCAATAGTAGCAGTGAAGTCGAGACCTGCCTGGATGACGTTGATGCTGTAAGCACCGTCAGCATCGGTAGTGCCAGAGTACTGCACACCATTCTCAGCCTTCAGTGTAACGGTTGCACCCTCGATGCCAGCATTGGCAGAGGTGGTGACGGTACCGGCGAGGGTGGCAGTGGTAGCATCCAATTCGAAGTAAGCCACAGGGTTACCCACCTTTGAGGTGAATGAACCTGTTCCATGAGCATAATAGGCATTTTGATAATTACCATCAACATCGAAGTTAATTGACTGATACTGACCATTACCATTAATATTTGTAAAGATACGAATACCAGAGTTTCCGTCATAAACAATTGGTTCGGTGAAATTAATCTTAAACTCATAGGCTGTACCTGAGGTAAACGTGACTGACTCAGCATCATGCAGTTTGACATATGTCATATTGTCTTTGTCAGGAGAACCTGCAGTAAAGTCAGAAACAGCCTGCTGAGCCACCCAAACTTCTGTTGTCAAAGAATTTATGGTCTTCGTTCCACTAGGAGTACCAACAAAGGTAATGGACTTAATCTTTGCACCAGCACTGATTCCAAAAACAGCGAGCTGTTCAGGGGTATAGATGAAGTCAGACATCGACTTACCGCTGCTGTCATCCATCCATGAAGTATAGAATGGGACACTGGTATTTGTAGTGCTCTTTGTGCCCACCTGCACACCACTGATAGCTACTTCCTCTGCGAATGTCACGTCGACAGGCTCGGTTGCCACGCTGTACTCACCAGCCTTCACCTCGACATAGACGGGGAATGTACCTGCCTCGTTCACCATGTAGCTAACAGAGAGCTGTGTGCCTGCATCGTTGAGCTTGTGATTCATTGGGATGGCAACACCCTCGGCAGTAGCCACGGCCTCACCATTGACGTAAGCCGTCACGGTGATGTCCTCGGCTGCCTCGTCCTGGAGTCCCAGGTTGAGGATGTTCACAGTAGCGGTGCTGGTGTAGTTCTGCATAGCATCGGTAGGAATGTTGCTCGAAGCAATCATCCAGTCGTGCTCGACATCGGCGAGTGTCAGACCATAGAGTTCGTCAATATACGCGTTCTGAATTTTAAAAGCAACATAATAATTTCCTGTCGTGGGAAGTGTGAAGGAATAAGATTCGAAGCTGTTTCCAGAAATAGAGAATTCTTGAATCAGCGTTGGATTGAGAGCAGCAAATTCTTCGTCAGTTTTTGCTTGGGCTGCTGCTATATGGTCTTGAACCAAGTATACTTTCACATTTCCTGATGAAGTTTGGTAAGCTTTAAACGACATCTCTTCACCTTCTGTGATGTTGAAAAGAGGTGTAATAAAGAGGTTATTGGATGATGACGTCGACTTAAGAGCTGCATTTCCTGTAGTTGGAGTAGCACATGATATATTAGCCTGAACAAGCGAACCAGCGGGCAGACCACTGTTATTGTTCTCTGTGCCAAAGTCAGCATACCACAGGGTAGCATCAAGTAATTTGCCACTGACAGGCAATTCGAAAGTCTGATCTGCACCCTCTGCATCCTCATAGGTAATGGTTAGGTTACCACTATAACTATTAGGAGTCGTGGCAGAGAATGTTATATTAACGGCCTGACGCTCCTTAGGAGCAACAGTTGCTTCACTGACATTCACGCTGAAACCTTCTGGTACGGTGATGCTCTTCACAGTCAAGACGGTAGTACCCCAGTTGAAGATTTCGAAGTTTTGTACCTGATTATTCTCCTGAACTGTGCCGAAGGTGATAGCCGTAGAACGGTTAGATGGTTTAGAAGAACCAACTGTAGTTCCTGCATTGAAGAATACAAACACAGGCTCGCAAGTCACGGTGAGTTTCTGTACGTCAGACTTTACGACGGTTCCATCAGTAAACTCGATGGCTGCGTAAGTGTCGAATGTGGCAGTTGCTGTCAAATTGGGTGTGTACTCGAAAGTGAACTTCTTGGTGGTTCCTGCTGTAAGGTCGACAGCCTCGGCAGTAGCCATGGCATCCTCTCCAACATAGAATTTCACGCTGTATGCATCAGCCGTCTCTGCCTGTACGGAAAGAATCTCGAAGGTGGGCTTGATAACATCGCCCGTCTGGATTGTTTGGTCAGCAGCGATATAACCGTTGAGCAGGTAGCTGTTCACCATGATATCATGGGTTACGGTCACCGGTTCGAAGCCATAGAGATTGTCAAGCATTGCATTGCAGACCTCGAAGACCACATAGTAGTCTCCCTCTTCAGCGATGGTGACACTCTGACTTGTCATAGTCGAGGTGTTCAGCTGGCTGTTGCTCAGGCTAAGTACAGGTGTCCCCAAATTGTTGCGATCAGTTGTCACATAGACTTTCACTGTTCCAGAGTTGTAATCAAGCATAGCATCAAAAGTCATGCTTTCACCAGCAGTAGTGTGAAGTAATGGAGTGAAGAACTTGTTGTTGGAGCTGCTATTTGACTTTATGGCATTGTCGTAGCCATAATAGGTGTTTGTAGACAATGTAAGCGATGACTGATGGATAGTTCCCTCAGGCCATGTTCCGCCATCGAATGTAGCAACCCACTTTGATGGGTCAAGCACTATTTGATTAAGAATAACCACTAAAGTAGCATCCTCACCGTTCTTATTAACGTATGTAATGGTTAGGGTGCCTGCGCTAGTCTCTGTAGCATTCGCCGTCACGTTTAAATACATTCCTGTATGAGCGGTGATAGTGTATGGCAGTGTTTCAGCGGGAGCTACGGAGAAGTCACCCGTTACCGTAATATTCTTTATCTGGAGATCACCGGCATTGTGAGCAAAAATCTCGTAGTTTTTAGTAGTCTCCGCACTGATCATACCGAAATCTAGGGATGTGACACTAGAAAGGTCGCGACCTTTGCTGATAGGTTCATCACCTTTTTTGATAAAGAAGGGAACAGGGTTGTAAGCAAGTGTATTAGACCAAGCTAACGAAGAACCGTCTGTTGTTCCTGTTATATTTTCAGCCAAATATCTATCTTTCCATCCAGTAGGAGCGGTGGCTGGTAATACTATTGTTGCTAAGAACTCATCTGATTCCTCGTCAACGGCCAAATCAACAGGAACGTTGAACGAACCATATAGAGTGTTATCAATAGATACTGATAATGTGTAATTTTCTGTTGTGCCAGAAACGAGAGGCAGTTCACCAGTATTCTTCACCTTAACCTTATAGACAACATTATAAGTGCCATCGGCATTCATGTCGAAATAAGTCGTTGATTCATTATCAGCTCTCTTTACTGATGTAATAGAAAGACCTGGTACTTTCACGGCCTCTACTTCAGTAGCCGTAAAGTCATCAAGATAAACATATTGTGCTTTAATGGCAATACGCGTTGCTTCAGACAAAGTCAAAGTTACTGTAGACCAATTTAATGTGGATAAATCAGAACTTATAACTGCAGAAATTTCATCACCGACGGTGCTTCCTTCGTCATTTGCCTTATAAAATTTAATATATGAAGGCATCCCGCTCACTTCATAAGAAGTCTTTACCTTCATCGTTATGGTACCAGACACTATCGGTGTTACCAAATAGTCTGATAAGGGCCAATTCGCATTTGCGCTACCGTTTTCATATCCGTACTGGGCACCAATGTTTAAAGCACCAGAGTTGTCCACTCCTTTGTCAGAAGAATATGAATAATACATATAATAAGTAGTATAACCGTCGCCAATATTTGATCCAACTATGTGTTTCCAATTGGAAGCGACAGCAAAATTGTGGCTACTTGTGCTGATGTCTGTGTTGAAGTCCACGATGTAGCCACCGGCTGAAGGCTCGGTGTAGTCAGCCAAATCAATACCATGACCAACAGAGATATTATTATATTCACCGCTCCAGTCATACAATTGATAAAGCTTGCCATCTACAATGTCAAGAACTGCAGTAATGTTCCAAGCCCCGTTCTCCTCATTAGTCCATTTGTTGGCTTCTGGGCCACGCACGATTTGCATCTTGTTGAAACTGTCATCGAAAGTGGCTTTCAGAATGCCTGTTTCAACTTTCGTGAGGTCAACCCACGTGTTTCCGCCCTGACCGTCTACCCAGACGTTGACAGAGATGATTGCATTGTTGTTGGCCCATGCATTCGGCTGAATGTAGACCGTCTTTCCCGAAGCAGCGGTAACTCCTCCGAGCAGTCCGACAAGCGCTAACAGTAGAAATCTAATTTTTTTCATAAGCGTTTAATTTTAATTAGTAATGTGAATTAAAAAGGAAAAACTTTTAGTTATTTATTGCTCTTATAAGATGCAAAATTACGGATTATTATTGAAACGCCAAGAAAAATGGTTTCTTTTTTTTGTTCGGTTTAGGTTTATTAACGGTTGGTTGCCGCGTTGTATGGAGGAAAATGCTTACTTTTGCACCCGTTTAACTTCAAACATATATTGTAGATATGATTAACATCACTTTTCCCGACGGCTCTGTTCGCTCGTATGAGCAGGGTGTGACGGGACTCCAGATTGCCGAGAGCATCTCGCCGGCTCTGGCACGCAGCGTGCTTAGCTGCGGTGTGAATGGCGAGACCGTAGAGCTGAACCGTCCTATCATGGAGGACGCTAAGGTGGAACTTTACAAGTGGGACGACGACGAGGGTAAGCATACCTTCTGGCACACCAGTGCGCACCTGCTGGCTGAGGCGCTCCAGGCTTTGTATCCTGGCATTCAGTTCGGCTTTGGCCCTGCTGTCGAGAATGGCTTCTTCTATGACGTGCTGCTGCCTGGTGGCGAGAGCATCAAGGAGAGCGACTTCCCCACGATTGAAGCAAAGATGAAGGAGCTGGCCTCGAAGAAGGAGCCTGTGGTACGCCGCGAGGTGCCCAAGGCCGACGCCCTGAAGGCGTTTGCCGCCGACGGCCAGACCTACAAGTGCGAGCACATCGAGCAGGACCTCGAGGACGGCACCATCACCACCTATACGCAGGGCGCCTTCACCGACC